>SDBT01000656.1_pt1 | contig 55489 bp, 46 predicted proteins | sample 2277101 | NCBI WGS metagenome assembly SDBT01 (sample SAMN10404973, study PRJNA504765) | marine sediment metagenome | isolation source: marine sediment core GS10_PC15, 103 cmbsf | place: Arctic Ocean: Southern Knipovich Ridge | collected 2010 | reverse complement strand
TAAAATGCTTCTGTATGCAGGGGCAGGTGACAAATATATAGTGTTATTGAGTTCGCAGCTGGACTCATTTCTTGAATTTTTATGGCGAGAGTACAGAATATAAGGCTATGGGACTTCTCCAAGCTGATTTTTAGCTGCAAGTATTGATCATTTCCATTCGTCCCTGATTTGCTTACAACGTGGACAATGGTAAATATTTCATGAAAAAATTGGAATGACTTCCCTAATAAATTAAAATAGAATCAAATTCTTTTTATGAATAAAATGGAATGTATTTAATATCGCTTAAAACAATTATGAGTACAAATCTCAAAAGAAAGTGAGAATTAAATATGGAATAATAGAGAATTTCTTATTAGGTTTTATCATTTATTTGGATCAAAAATGAATGAAGGAATTATCTCATTCTATTCGAATCCAATTGCATCAGTAACACATTCTACTGCTGAATTTGAAGAACCAATACAAAAAGTGCATATTTCATCAGAAAATCGCTCTTGTCTAACTTTTGATGGAAAATCAACACAAAATTTTGTAGAACGATATTTTTCAGGAAAATTTAATTTCGAAATTGACGTTACAGAATGCACGCCATCCCAACTGGGTTTAATTATTAAAGGAGCTATGGTTATCGATAGATTAGGAGGAGGATTCAATAGCGGGTATGGACATGTCGAAGTAAAAAAGATTAAATTGTTAGAGAGATCAATAGAAAAGGTTCCAAAATGGTCAGAGGACGATTCGTTTGTAATTGAAAAAAAAGTAAATGAAAAACCTTTGAAAAAGGATTTTATTGAAGCATTAGAGGCTTGGAACAATGTACTTGACGCTTAAAGGGAAAATAATAACACCAATAATTACAAAGAAAACGGTTTTTGAAATTGAAAATTGTAGAGCCGTGATCCAAAACCCCAGGTGAATATTTTTAACTAAATCGCATAAAGAAAGACGAATGGCTCCATATTCGTACATAGCATATATGGGACAGATAGAAGTGACATATAAAAACAGGTCAATAAATAAAATAAGAAAAAAAACTAACCAGATTATTAGAAATTGAAAATGTAGGCAAATTGTTGAGCGAAGGGGTGGGGAAAATAGAATGGAAAAATGGCTCCATTAATAGAAAAACAAAGGAAATGAAAGTTAAGAGGAAAAGATGGGTGAAAATACGAAAAGGATTACCTCACAATCTGTCAAAAGAAAAGCAACAATTATTAAGATATGCCATGCTACACGATTTCAGTCATTCACCTAGGCATAAATCAAAAATTTATCTAGAACCAAAAATTAAAGAGATCAAACACCTAAGAAAGCACCACGAAAACACTCAAGATCCTTTAATAACACAATTTCAAAAATATGATAGAATAGCAGCTAGTATGACACGAAAAATTAGATCTCCACGTGCAAATCGCTATAATTGGAAAGCTAAGAAAAAGATAGACTTTGAAATGCTCACAATAGAAATACAGGAGGTAGCAAAAAACATTTGGAAATTGTATGACTATATCTATAAATCTAAAGAACTAGCACAAATTAATGAGTCACTAAAGTACGGGCATACCTCATTGAGGATGCATTTACTCATAATTGCAAATTTAATAGTGCAAGAAAAACTTAGAGGAAAAATCTAAGGCATAATGCACAAAAAAAGTCTGAATGCCGTTGCTTTACGGAGGAAAAGAGAAAGCTTGGACGTAAAGTGGAAAAGGTTTCAGCTGAAGGCCCATAACTGATTTTTAAATGGGCAACTTTAAGAATATAAAACTGAGAGTCATAATTGATGGGAAATCTTAAAAAGAGCCTTCTTATGCGAAAATCGTTTGAACTCCTCCTCGTCGGGGGCATTTTATTTTTATCTAACATTTCACTTGTCATAGGAGAATTGGAGGATAATGAGGTCTTAAATGAAGCAATAGCAATATTTTATGGTTCATCTAATGATAGAGATCTAGCTCATCAACTTGTAGAACAAACAGGAGTAGAATCGCATTATTATAACATTTCTAAGACTCAAATGAATAATTCTTTTAAATTTAACAATGAATCAATAGTCTCTATATGGTGGATAAATGAATTAGCGGTGCCTATTGATTTTACTTTTCTTGGAGATATTAATTATTGGACAAATGCGGGGAAGGGATTATTTGTATTAAACCGCGATTTTCGTGATACTCCCCTACAGTATTTATCTAACTTCGGGATAACTACCTACGCTCCCCTGTTATACCCCTTTGATGAATCATACCGGAGACAAAAAGCCGATTTAGTCGAAATCCAAAACATTCCAGTAAATATCACCCAAACTTCTTATGAAATAAATTGTAGTTCTGGATGGGTGAATATTGATAACAACTCTCAAATGATCGTAGAACTAGAAACTCCCCAAGAAGATACCTGGTTGTCTGGATTAAAGTCAGGAATCTGGATGAAAGGAACTCGTATCATTGTCGGGAGTATTTCAATTAGTTTAGATGAAAATATTCCCTCTTCAAGATTTCATCTTCAAGGTATGAAGTCACCTCAAGCTACAGAATTTATTGAATTATTGGGGCAATTAGCACTATTAACATCAGGTTCTGTTTCCTCAGGAGGTATTTTTTCTCTACAATTTGATGAAATAGAGCAAATTATGTCAATTGGAATTCTTCTTATCACCATTGTTACCTCATTCATTATTTTACTGAAGATTGGAATATTATCCAGAATTCGTGATGCGATTTTACCTATCACGGCAAGTATGTTTCTGTTTATCGCCCATATTGCATATTCTCCTCAAAAACGACGTATCAATGAAAATCAATTGCTTGAGAATGAATTAAGATTTCATATTGTTGACTATCTTGAACAAAAAGGAAAACAGGGAGCTCATTTACGTGAAATCCAGCGAGAAATTGGTTGCGGAATTTCCTCTCTTTTATGGCATTTACAAGCATTGGATGATTTTAATTTGATTACAAATGAAAAAATTGGGAAATATCACATATTTTATTTAACTGGTATAAAATCCGTTCAAACAACTGAAATGGCTCTTGCTTTAAAGAGTGATGTAGCTAAAGGCCTTTGCCGATTACTAATAAAACAAAAAAAGCCAGTCTCTCTTTCAAAAATCTCTCAAGAGATTGAGGTTCATCATTCAAGTGTTCAACATCATGTTAAGAAATTATCAGAGTTAGGAGTAATCCTTATTTTAAAAGAAAAAAAGCGATCTCAGTATATTATTAGTCCTAAGCAAATAATTTGGTTAAAAACCCATTTGGAGGTTGCATAAATGAAAAAACCAAAAATGAGTGTCTATAAGACTTTTTTTCTTAGCATGGGACTAATTGTAATAACTTTAGGAGTTCTTGTGGTGAGTGGAAAAGGTAATGCATACCAATTTTCGCAGTTAGATACATACTTTGAGAAAGATCTTTTTGGACTAGTATTTGATTATAATTCTTTTATTTCTCAAGATAGATCAGCCCAAGCGTTATCGATTAAATCTGATTTGATAACGAATATTGAATTCAATGATAGTACTGATTTAGATGAACAGGAAGATAATATCATAGCAATGGTGGGACATCGTGCTAAGGGGTTCAATTCTGCAATATTTGGAATAAAACAGGTAAAAAGAACTCAGGATGTATTTGGTTTTGATAATCCTATTAGCTGGCAGTCACCAATGCCATTTACGAAAATAGTTCATCAATTTATGTTACCTACTGGTGAAACAGTGATTTTGGGAACGGATTTTCTTGGTATTTCCTTGAAAATTAATGGTACGAATTTTAATCCTAACCATTATCAGCTTGGGTATGCAAATTTACCTGTAGATTTAATAAATGCTTTGAAAGGTGAAAAAATAAGCAATCAAATCGTTAAATTCAATCAGGGAGCTGAGGTAACTGATAATTATCCTCCTTTTGACATGAAGATAGAAGTTACTGATCTTCAAGACAGACTAAAAATTGATTATATTTACCTAAATCCGACATATCTTTTCCATACTGGAATAATTGACTTCTTTGAGGTTGAATTGGCTGATCATTTTGTAATCGCCCAGTTTGATGAGATAAGGTATTCATTTGATATTCGAAAATATATTTATGATGGTGCTGCTGGAGTTGAAACAAAATCAGAAATTTCTATTGGAAAGGTTATTAATTTAATAATTAATGAAGAGTTACCACAGAATTCAAGTTGGGTTAATGCATATGATTATAAGGTGAAAGAAGAATTTCCAGGAGTTTTTGATATAAATGAATCTTTTGCCTGGTACCAAGGTTCTGATATAGTTACAAGAGTTAATCTTTTTACAGATGTATCCTTTTCAGTTATTACTGCCCAAAATATCGGAATAATCAATAGAACAGAATCGTTCGATGATATCAAGTTATATATTGATAATAATAATATCACAAAAGAAGCGCTAGCTCAAGATGATCATTTAGTAGTGAATGAAATAACTACTTTCGCAAATAATAAATTGATATCAACGTCTCGAGTTCATGGAATGGATTATGCTGTACAATATGTTGGTGAAAATGAAGAAGTTTCACTGATTAAAGTAAATTCACAAACTATTGCCTTGAATCAACATTATGGTTTCAGTCATAATAATTTATTCCTCGAAGAAACATCAATATTAAGGGATTTAATATCAGATAGTCTTAAGCATTTTATTAATGACCCAATTATATCTTCTCAAACTGCTGATAGCTTATTTAGTATTGCAGGGTTGTATTTGCCTTCTGCATATTATATACAGGAGTTTGAGGTAACAAATTGGACAAGTGCAAAATTGAATATTAATTTTCTACAATTTGCAGCCCAAGAATCATCTATCAATTTGGATGAGGTAAATAGAAATAATATAACAGATTTGAATGTATTTCCAGGAATAATTGCCTTTGTCATTTTAAGCGTAATTGTAAAGAAATCAGAAAAGAAAGAAAAAATTTAATGAGAAACAAGTAAACTCTATTCTATTATAAACTATTCAAATTATGTAAGGCCTATCCTCGTAGTTTATAAGATAAAAGATTTTTTTTTATTTTTAGGATCATTCCTCAGTTTCTTATGAACGAAAAGCAGGTTTTTTGCTGAAAGTTGATTCATATATTCTTATAAAGCATTACTTCTGCATAATACATAGATCAAACACTCGACTTTTTTGTCTCTATAATTGTGATAAAAAAGTATGTATTCCGAGTGTTTAAATTTAGGTGATTATATTATGCGAAAAAAAGTCTTTTTAGGAATATCAGTAATATTGCTGATGACTCTCCTAACTTTTACCTCTCCAGTTAAAGCAGCTGAATTTGCAGGTCATAGCTTCAGTGAATCACATTTTGCCATCGAAGTGGATCTAGAACCTGGTGCTACTACTCCAGATTTAATCAATGATCTGCTGAATGCAAGCGCTGTGACAGGAGATTCAAATGAATTTGAGGATCTTCAATTCTATATGGCTTATATGAATAATTCGGGAATTGAGGCTGCTTTTTCAGCACTAGAGAAAATGGAACATAACTTAACGTTAGGAAATCTCCTGGCTCCAAGTGTAGAAAATACCTTAAGGGCACTTCCAGGAACTGAAATCAAAGAAGCTTTAGATACAACTATTTTCCATGTTAATGCAACAGCTCCATTCCAACAATTAGTTCAACACTTTACTACTCCTTGGGGTGAAGATGTTTTTGTAACCAACAACTTTATGTGCTTAATAGCTTATTCTGCAGGTCCTGATGATCAAACATTAGATGCTGAAGATGAGTTGTATATTGGATATACTTTTAGTGTTCAAGAGCTCATAGATGCAGTAAATGATGTTTTAGTGACAAATGGACATAGTGATGATCAAATAGGCCACTTTGAATACGAATCAAGCTTTGAACAGACAACAGATGGTTATAAATTCGGTATCAAATATACTAACATGTTTGTTCTATGGCAGAAAATGGATGTTGCCCCCCGAGGCGTAGACATATTCAGTGCTGGCTCTAGTTTCATCAAACCTGATACTGGTGGTGTAGTATTCGGTCAGGATATTGTTGCAGCAAGTGTACTTGACCATATTGGATTTGAGTACGAATTTACAACTCAAGAAATGACAGGCGCAAATAAACATGTTTTAGGTACGGTAACTTCTCACTATAACATAGGAGAAACAAACTTCTTAGTAACAAAGGATGATCAGGCATTCATTGATGATCATGAAGATAACTGGACAAGCGATCCGTTCGTTGAAGCCCCAAGCTATACCTTTGACATTCCAGCATCCCTACAGAATTACAAAATACCACTTATAGACTTAACGGTCCCAGCATCCGTGACAATCAATCTTGCAGAACTTGCTTTTTATTTGAACGATGACGCAAAGGCACGAATCAATATGCAAAATGGATTTGGATTGACTGTTGCAACAGCAACGACAACATTTGGAGTTTCAGTCGAAGGTGCTTCTTATGAAGATAATTTGGGAACAACACAAATGATCGATCTACTGATGGGTGGAAATACATTTTTCTATACAGATTTTGTAGGTAAAGATACGTACAAATTATTAGGATTAGATGATTTAATGGGAATTGATCCGACTATTGATCGTCCTGTTCATATTGTTCCGTTTGCTCCCGCTGGTTGGGCTATCCACAATGTTGCCAAGGCGTACTTTGCAGTAGAATTTGCATTAGCTTATGGTTTTACAAAATTCATTGCACAAGAATTGACTCCCCAGTACTTCAACATACCAGCAGGAACAGCTGAAGTATATGTAAATACCGTTCTTTACTTTACTTTCACAGAGTTCCCTCAATGGTACGGTGGTGAAATTCTTCATGATCCTGCATATTCTGCGGTAGCTGCTATGGCTGCTACTGGTGGTGAAACAACGACCACAGGACCCCCTGGTACTGACACATCTGCTGGTATTCCAGGATTTGAACTACTTTCCGCACTTTTAGCGATACCCCCTCTCTATGCCTTATATCGAAAAAGAAGAAGATAAACTTCTTCTTTTTTTTCCCTTTCCTTTTTTTTTTATAATTTTATAAAATCTCTACAATTGTTTTCTCTTTTATGTTCTTGATAATTTGTTTTAACATACAGAAATAATTAATAGTTTAATCTCAATTTAATCTCAATTCAACAAAGGTAAAGAGATAATATTTATTCGTTCAAAATGAATTAATATTATTGATTAAGAAAAAAAAAGTTACTATCAAGAATGATGAAAAATCAATCTTAACAGAAGGATAACTTAAGATTCAATGAAAAATGAAATTTTACTGATACCTATAAAAGGTAAGAATTATAACGAATTTCCTATTAATTAATTATTATTTAATTGACATTTCTTTGAAGGATAGATAACAATGGCACTCTTTGATGATCCAATTAATTTATTGTTCTCATTTGTAGTAATTTTCTTACCATTAATTATTTTTTTCTTCCCTTACCTGTATACAAGAAGAAAAGATGAAAATATATCTGCAATTATCTTTAATCGTTTTTATATTGGATTTATAATTTTCTACATTGGTTATTTCGTATTTCCAAGTATTCTAAATTCTTTAGTACCGAACCCAAATCAATATATGAATCAGGAATATTATCCAGTTCCTGGAACAAATGGCTTTAGCACAGAATGGGATACAACGGTTAGCCCCGATAACGCTACGATTCCTGGAGTTCCATTATTAGTTAGGTATCTAATTCAGCATTTCATCAATTCCATTGTTAATTATTTGAATTATCCTATTATCATCTTGGGTTTTGTTTTTGGAATTTCTCCTTTTATCGCTTTAAGTATTTTATTATACCAAACATGGGGCGAAAAAAGGAAAGAAAGAAACCCCCTAAAGAGATTAATTAAAAGTAATAAGGATGAAATTAAGCAACTCCATAAGCAGTTGAAGGAAACGTCAGGATCAGATTTTGAGAGAAGTATTGTTCAAAAGAACATTACAGAATTAGAAAATGACAACAAAGGTCTGATTCTTCAATTAAAGGGAATTAGAAGCGTTTCACAGAGATTCGAAGAAATTCAGTTTGAAATGGAGGTTTCACCATTTCAAGAGATCACTAGAAGAGTGAAGGAAAAGAATTGGGAGAGTGAATGGGAATTACTTAAAGTTTTAATAGCAATTCTTCCGATTACACTGTTCTTACTAATGACGATCCTTCAGATACTTGGAGAAACCGAAAATCCGAGTTTATTACAGGGCACAACAATGGGTTGGTTTCTAGAAATTTTCTTTGCTTACATTGCGACATTAGTCTTTAGTATTTACTTAATTAAAGCAAGTAATTTGTCACGAAAAGGAAAATTCCTGGGTAATCAACTGTACATATCTATGGTCCAAAGTTTAATGACTGTAGGGTTGTTCATGTCGGGTTTAGCTGTTATACTCTTCTTGGTTCAGTATTCTGATCTAATTTTTGTCATTCTATACTTCGGTGTTTATTTCGTCATGGTTTCAGTCTTCTTTGTTATGTATCTAGATATTTTTGAACCATTTTCCATCTACATATTGATTAAACTAATAGGGACTTTTAAAAATGTCAAATCTATGTTCAGACGGCTAGATTGTGTCAATACAGCTAAAACAGTCATAGCTAGCGTTGTATTTGGTTTTTTACTTGCATTTGGATTTTTAACTTATCGTGTCTTCATGGTAGGAATGTTTCGTTATTTAGACACAGTTCAATATCGAACATTTTTCTGGTTAACTCAAAACTTCGTTAGTTTCCTACTATGCGCAGCACTGATCTTATTTTTACGAAGATGGAATTGGAGTATAATAGGAACAACATTAGTGGTTTATTTAACAATGTTTGTTGTCAGTTTCTTGATTTTTGGTTATTACACCGAAAAGTGGTATATGTTAATTGGATTTGCAGAAACTAACCCTTTTCCTCACTATAATGGTAATATATTGATAGCTCCATTTCTTACCGTTGTAGCCGCGCTTTTTGCAGGAGTTACAGGTGATATAACCACAAATTGGTTATCTTCTGTTTGGAAAGAAGGAACTTTCAATCAAATCCAATTTATTGTGCCTGAATTAACGGAAATTCCAGTGATTTGGAAAGGAACTGGGGGGCAATTTCTTGGACTATTATCGATTCCATATAACGTTTTTCATCCCTTAGCAATTTTGATGACATATGGGTCTATTCTTTTCTTAGCAAGAAGAAAATTTGTAGCAAAAACTCAATCAGGAGAAGACAAGATGCAATATAAATCAATTTTTTCTGAAATGTCTCATTTACCATCTAATAATGAAATAGCAAAAAAATCAGATATTATATTGATTGGAGCCCCTCCAATTAAAGATTTGACGTTGAAAGAACAGATAGATGAAAAATTAGTGAACATTGAAAATGGATCGAAACTAATTGAAGTAATCAGGGAAAAAGAAATGTCAGTGGATGAATTATCCACTGTTTCTGGACTTGAAGTTCCACAGATTCATGATATATTGGATAAACTCACATTCGATCTTGAAGTACCTATTAATCAAGTATTAACTATTTTCCATAGGGAATTCTCGTATTCATTCGTTGAAGTAACAATTGACTCTCTACATGTTATGATGCTTGATGGAAGAGCCGTTATATCCCATACATTCGCTGCAGAATCACAAGTAGAACCTGCTCTAGTAGCTGGTTTATTTTCAGCGATTACATCATTTGCAAAAGAAGCAGTACGTAGTGAACAGTTATTGAAATCCATAGATCATGGAGATGTTGTTCTAACAATTGAATATACAAAGCATGTGTTCGCAGCAATTTTTGCGGATAGTACTTCTTCTATGTTGAGGAAAAAGCTTTCTAGTTTCTTAACAGACTTTGAAGAGAGACATGCAAAAACTCTACCAATGTGGTTAGGCGATCTTGATGTATTCAGTGGGGATTTAAGGATAATTGAAGACAAATTTTCTTCAGAATAATCTATTTATTGAAGAAAACCGATATTATTTAGCTTCACAAAATACTACGATGTAATTCCCGTCCTTTAATAAGGCAAAAGAACTGATAATTATAGCAAAATCTGATTTCATTGCTAATTTGAGCCCATTCAATGGATTCGACGTCTTTTCTTGTAATATGAATCCTTTCTGAGTCATCAATAGAGCCCAACGAGTTAAATCCGAGTAACTAAAATTTTCGGTTCTTACTGAGGTTATTTTTATCCTGAAATTGGATTCGAACATTATATTGCGTTCAAGAATATCTTTTTTTAGAGAATCTGGCAAATGAGATTCAGTTATTTCGTTAATTATGTCTAAAAACCATTTTATCTTAATTTCATCTAGTTCTCGATTTTCTAAGTTACTATCTTCATTTTCTGTTTTCAGAATATAATCTGCAATATCGATTTCTTTTTCTTTTTCCTCTTGTTCATCCACCTTTAATGGAAACAGGTCATGATCAGCACTAATGAGTTGGGATGAAAAAGATGGTAATAATCGTTCCTGATCTGCAGGAATGATAATTTTTTCTTCAATTAAAAATACTAATGCTTCAAAAATTTCGCGATAGTTATAATCTGAATCCAAAATGCTTTGATTGACTATTTCCTCAACAAATAATCCTTCAATATCTGCCAGTTGATCCATTTCTTCCTTTATAATAATATAAAGGTCATAGAAGGGAAAATCCTCTTCTATTTTACGATCTCTGTTGATCTGAAGAGGAGTTGTTAAAACTATACCAAGATATTTATCTAGAAGCTGACTTGCTGGAATAAAATCATCAAGAAGCCCACTAAATCCTTTAAGCTTTTCATCAAATTCTGTTTCAAAAGCATAGACAAATGTTCTCATTCTTTTTTTGAGATAATTTAGATACTTCGGAGCACGATCTAATATAATTGCGGTAACTGAATAGGTTCCTTCTACTGAGATAATTTCAAAAGCCCGGTCACCGATTTCTTCTGTAAATTTTCTGAAGATAGTTCGTTCTTTCACCACATTTTGTCCTTTTAGTTCACTAAAAAGCCCAGAAATTGCAGATAAGAATCCTGATACTAATTGTGGATCAATTTTGAGCATAGTGATTCCAATATCGTACAAACAAATACCTGATGTTTTATGTAGAATCAAAATATGTTGACAAGCAAGTAAATTAGTCAGGTCCTTAAATGTAAAAGGTTCAGTCTCATCTGAGGGAGAAGTCATATCATCTTGCTTTATTTCCTGAATTTCTTCAATCTCGATTTCATTCGAGGCTTGGGATTCAGCTATCTGCTTTTTAACCTGATTGAATCGGGGTATATCTTCTGGCATTTGATCTTCTTGGGGATCCACATGCTTTGATAAACGAGGTCGGACTCGTATTTTTATCGGACGGTGAGTATTACCTTGTAATCCTACAATTAGAGCTTCTCCACGAATTAAATGTGGTAAAACCGAGACTGTGTCCTGACTTATTCCTTCCATTAAGCGAATTTTATTGATATCTTTATCAGATTTTATCCGCAAGGCAATTAAGGTATTCATATTTGCGATAATACTATCTGGCATATCCCCAGGCCTTTGTGTAATCAAAATCTCATAAATTCCAAATTTACGTCCTTCTCGTGCGATTCGGGGAAGAATTTCAGTTGAAGATGAAAATCGATGAGCCTCTTCAATAATTAAGACAATCTCTTGTTCCCGAGCAATCTCTCCCAACAATTTCTTCTCAAATATTTGACTTAAGATTTCATTAACTAAAAGATTACGCTTACGCTCATCTGTAAACTGGTCTAAACGAATGATTGATATCTGTCCAGGTTGAATTAGTGAGTTTAAATTCAATTCCTTTTCAAACAAATTAGAACTTTCTAATGCATGAATTTTCGAAATTAGGTTCTCCCTTGTTGATGTATGAATATTTGATTCCTGAATCAAGGATAATAATTCCTTAAACAAGATTGGTTCTTTGATAATATTTAAAAGTGCATTTTCTTGTGCTGAGGATAATTCAACCAATCTGCGCAATCGTGACAAATCAAAACGTTTTCCTAATCCAAGAGATCCTTTTTCAAAAACTAGAACATTTTCTAAAAATCCTCGGGGAGAATAGTCTTCAAAATTAAGGTGCTTAATCTCATCACCTTCATTCGGTTGAGTCAAACCCCAATATTCATTATGTATGTCAAATAAAAGCACTGATGCGGTTTTGTAATTCAACAATATTTCTTCTAACAATACACCAACAGTGTATGATTTTCCTGCTCCTGTACTTGCAACACAAAGTACGTGTCTCTCTAAAAAATGGGGAGAAATGAGAAAAGGTTCCTTGTGTCTAACAGAAGTAATGATATCCCCTAGATAGATACCACTTTCTCCCCGATACGAAATAATTTTTGATACTAATCCATCAAGTGGGTGAGTAATAAGTGATCCAATTGAAATTGGGAATCGACAAGGTAGTAGAGTATGATTTTCTAGATCGATTTCACCCAAAATTACAGCTGAACCTTTGATTTCAGTATTTTTACTTTGTACAAGATTAAAAATTTGAGCTAAATACTGCTTTTCAAGAGGTTTAGATGTATCAACAATTACAATAAAATCTTGCTCATTAATTCGAGTTTCCATCGGATCGACAATGAATGTAATTTCTGATGTTGAAGATCGTATTACTTCCATTATATAACAACCATTCTGAGTTAGAATGAGCTTAATTCTTCTGGTATAACAACCTTTTTTCAGAATATTAAATAGGTATTAGAAACTACTCACATTAATATTTAATAGTTTTATACCCCGTCTTAAAAATTTCCCTGAATCAAAATTTAACGAAAATGCCAAATTGATAGTAATTATTGAACAATCTTTTCTCGCTAAATCTTCTTCCTGAAAAAGATTTCGCGAATGAGTCCAAAATTAGTATCCAAACTATTTTTACATTAGTTTAGCGAAAAAATAAAATCATATTTGTACTCGCAAGGAAACTCCCGAATTCTTTTGGGAGAGGAATTACCATAACCCCCCCTTAAAATAATAAAATAAATACCTCTTAGGGAATATGGGGGATTAGAGTGAAGAAGAGGTACAGGGAACAAGTGAGCTAAAAAAGAAGGAAAATATCGTTGGAATAAGGTCTAATCAAAAGTTAAATACTAATATGACTGGTTAGTAACTAACAATGCAACGTACCATTCAAAGTCCACTACCAGCTGATTCAGACCTACTTGAGACTATCAGGGTTTATAACAAGGCTGTCCAACGAGTCATCGACATTGGGTGGTCAAAAAAAACATATAACAAGAACAGACTCCATGAGTTCTCGTATCGAGACCTTCGTGGAAAGTATCCAAATTTACAATCTTCATTAATCCAATGTGCTAGAGACATGGCTTCAGACATGCTCAAAAGAGAGAAGTTTAAGCATAAAAAGCCTTTTAAGAGACATTTCAGTGGGATTCGGTACAATCAACGGACATTCACTCCGTTTTTAGAGAGTGGGAAAATTACCATTAGTACTCTTGCAGGTCGGAAAAAATACCCCTTAATCATCTCCAAATACTTTCAACGGTACCTTGAAGGGAGAATCACCTCCTTAACCCTTTATTTCAACAAAAGAAGGAAAAAAATTATCGCTCATTTAACGATGGAGATACCCGATATCCCTGTGGAAGAGCCCTCCTCCTTCCTAGGTGTTGACCGTGGTATCAAACGAGTAGCGGTCTGTTCGAATAACAGCTTTTACTCCACAAACCATATTCTTGCAGTCAAGTGGAGATATCAACAATTGCGGAAAAAGCTTCAATCAAAAGGTACTCGATCAGCTAAACGTAAGCTAAAGCAAATAAGTGGTCGAGAGAGACGGTTTATGACTGATGAGAACCGCAAGATAGCAAAATGGATCTGTAACATACCCTATAATTGTATTGTCTTAGAAAATATTCGTAGTATCAAGCAGCATAGCAAAAAGCAGAAAAAATTCACTAAAAAGGTTCGTAGACAGTTTGGTAACTGGTCATATTATCAACTAGAGCGATTTATTATTGAAAGAGCAGAAAAAGTGGGGAAGACCGTCCTGTATGTTAACCCTCGGTACACTTCACAGAGATGTTCCCGATGTGGGTATATAGCTAAAAAAAACCGTCAATCCCAATCACACTTTTTCTGTCGTGAATGTTGGTTCGAACTCAATGCTGACTTGAATGCTGCCCGTAACTTATCCGATTTTGGTAAAGCCGAGATCGGGAGGGCTTCCGTCAATAGTCCTAATGTAGCGGTACTTCCCTTAACTGAAACGATTGTTTCGTTAAGTCATTGGCTCGTACTAGCTAAAAGCCACTGAATTTATTCATTGGTAATTGACATTACCTACAATCACAAAAGTTTAATAATACATGAGAAATCTTATATGAATAAAGCAGGTCAAATAATTTTTTAATGGAGTGTACGCAACTTTGGGAAATACCCCTGATTTTGACATGATAATTGTAGGAGCAGGACCAGCTGGAATGGCTTGTGCCATTTATGGTTCACGTATGGGCTGGAAAACCTTAGTACTTGATAAAGGAGCCGTTGGAGGATTAGCAGCTATTACACCGATTATTGAGAACTATCCTGGTTTCTCTGAAATTTCTGGTCTCGAATTCGCAGAGAAATTGCGAAAACAAGCAGAAAAATTTGGAGCGGAAATAAAAGAACTAGTAGAAGTGCTTGATATTAAAACAGATCAAGTTCCGATGGAAGTAGTGACTAGTTCAGGTAGTTTTACGACAAAAATAGTTATTCTAGCAACGGGTACTAATCATCGACATCTCAATGTTCCAGGCGAGGATGAACTTGATGGTAAAGGAGTTTCATACTGTGCTACTTGTGATGGTCCGCTTTATAAATCGAAGAAAGTGTTGGTTGTGGGTGGGGGAAATTCAGCTCTTACAGAAGCTCTCTATCTTGATAATGTTGTTCGTGAAACATATTTGGTTCATCGTCGGGATCAACTACGAGCCGAAAACTCTCTTCAAAAGGAAATCCTTGAGAATTCTAATGTAAAAATTATTTGGGATACAGTTGTGAAAGAGATCCAAGGATCTGAAATAGGGGTAAAGAAAGTAATTTTAGAGAATATAAAAACAGGAGAAGAGAGTTCTATTCGTGTGAAGGCTGTTTTCATTGCTATAGGTATTCTTCCAAATAATGAATTAGCTAAAAAAATTGGGGTCGAGTTAAATGAAGACGGTCTTATCAAAGTAGATGACCATCAACGTACAAATATTCAACGGATATACTCTTGTGGTGATATCACTCCTGGTCAAGGTCAGATCGCGATTGCTGTTGGTGAAGGAACTACCGCCGCTATTTCTGCGTTCCTTGATATGAGGGGTGGAGATTGGTACGGTAAAGAACCAAGCGATGGCTGAATCTTGTGGCAATGAATAGCTATCCGTCTACTTCAGTTGCAATTGATAAAATTGCTGCACATTTTAGTGCATCTCATGCGTTAATTTCAGATGATTTTGAAGAAGGAATACATGGTCATAACTATCAGGTAGGAATTGAGATTGAGGGAAAAACTGATACAAATGAAATTATAATAGATTTCCTTTTTCTAGAAAAAATGATGAATAATTTGATTGCAGAATGGGATCACTATGTTCTGATACCAGCAAAGAATCCGAATATGAAACTTAATTTTCAAGAATATAATATTGATATTGAATACGGTGTCCGATTTTATTCAATTCCTAAAGGAGAAGTACGAGTTTTAGATTGTTCCAATGTAACCACAGAGGCATTAGCACGAATTTTAGGGGAAAAGATTCAGGAAGAATTAAAACAAGAAGAATTCTGGTCGAGAATTAACATGATTAATATCACAATATGGGAAACCTCTTGTTATCGGGCTACCTGTAGTATTCGGCCAGCTGGTCAAAAAAAACTGAAAAAGATACCTTAGGAAATCCTATGATCTCCTCTCCCGTTGAAGATAAATTATAACGATGTCCAGTATGACTAGAATAGAATTTAGAAATTAAGTTTAAAGCAATTTTGAATTTTTTCATTTTAAAACGCTTATTTTTTATTTTAGGGGAATTAAAATTGCTGTAATAACCAATTTCCCTACCAAAATCAAAACCAATCAATCCAATAACAGGAGATTGAAAATGAAAACCAATAAATATCGCCCTATCTCCATCTGTAAACCCTCCGAAGTTGAAAAGGATATTTTTCGGTTTACATTGAGTAGTCCCCCAAACGTCTGATTTCAAGATGATATCATGAAATTCATTAAGGAAATTGGCTACAATATTTAGATTATCACCATGAGCATGAATCAGAGTTAATGAACCACTCTTAATAGCCCATTTAATTGCAGAAAGATCACCATCAAGATCAGAAATAACAGCAGTTGGAATAATATTTTTCTCTTTAAATAAGGTAGTCGCCCCATTAATGGCTATAAGGCTCGATTTTAAATTCAAGCTTGATTCCATCAAATATATTAAATCTTTTTCTAAGGATGGCCCCGCTCCTGCAATGATTACTGGATTTTGGAAAATTCGACGCAATTTTTGATTAATAAGACTTTTTTTTTGAGCCTGGTGAAAAGAGAAGTATTCTTCTAACCAATCAGAGGCCTTTCTGTCTGCCTTAAAATCGAGTTCTAATTCTTTAACAATTTCAGTATAGGAATTCTTCCAGTCTGACCATCTCATAATAAAACCAAGACCATTTTTTCGGTTATTTCAACACCAATAAGGTTCATTCAGATGAGATAATTTTAATTATTTTCTTTCTTTAAACTAATTTATAATGAATATTTACCAACCTGAATCAATAAGATATATAAAGACTTTTGAATTAGCTTCTAATTGCGTCTAATCGCACTAATAACTTGTTGTGTATGAGTCTTGCGAGATTCTGCCGAAAGTTAAGTTAGGCTCCGTTCTGGTCTGTACTGTTGTGCTCGCGCCTACGGGAACACTAGAAAGTTGGGTATTGCCCGGCCAAAGGGCCTGAGTTACACCCGGTCTCGTTCCGAACCCGGAAACAGATTCCCCAGACGTCTCATTCGCGACAAGAAGCAATTTTTTCTTTTTAATTTTATTATGCTCAAATCTTTTTCCCTTTAAGCGAATTTATTTAAATCAAATATATGTCAAAAAAGAGAAAAAGATATTAAACTGAAAAAAACAAAATTTTTCCTAATTCTATTAAATAGAACTTGTATGAGTGATAATACTCCATCAAATTGAACAGAGGTTGAGTAATGGTTTACTCTTCAGTTGCTAAAGTTTATTTCGATGAATTTCCATTTCGTCGTAGAGATCATCGTAAACCATCTTCAAATTACTTTTTTTTGTCACATGGTCATAGTGATCATATGACTGGTATTAAATTAAGCCTTTCTGATCCTGATTCAACCATTGTCTGTTCTAGAGAAACTTTTGCTGTGATAAAAGTCCTTTATGGGATTCCTAGAGAGCGATGCCTTTTAATTACCTCTAATCAATCCTTAGACTTCGATTCATATGTTATTCACGCTATTGATGCTAATCACTGTGTAGGCAGCCTGATGTTTGTAATAGAGACTAATCAAGGATTCAAGGAAGTTTATACAGGTGATTTTAGACTTGGATCACCAATCATCGAAGAACTTAGTTTGATTGAGAAAGCTGATCATCTTTGGTTAGATAATACGTATGGAAAGAATCCAATTTTTGAGTTTCCTACAAGAGAAGAGCAAATCTCAGAAATAATTACATTGATATTGTCAGAAGGTAATTATCCAGAAAGAGATGTATGGATTGCTGCTTATCAAATTGGAAAGGAACTTCTTTTAAAAACTATCAGTGAAGCGTTAAAAGTGAAAATTTGGGCTCCTGAATCGAAAGTGAAAGTTTATAAAGAAATTGGAGGAAAATGGGATATATTTACAAATGATAGTGATTCAGGGGTTTTTGTCAATAGCAGAAGAACTGTAGAGAATCTTCATGGAATTGATGATAATATAAAACCTAGAATCACAGAAGCTTTACGGATTTCTCCAACTGGTTGGACAAAACAATTGAAACACAAACGGTTAGATATTCATTTTTTTCCGTACTCTGATCACTGTTCTTATCCTGAAGTACATAAATTCCTAGAACTAACTTTAGCACAAAAAGTAACAAGAATATAAGGAAAAAGTTACTTCTATTCTTAATGGATTAATTTCTTGGGTGGTTATAAGAAAATGCCTGATTTCCTTCTTAACTAGTTGTAACTCCTCTGGAACCTATCTCTCCTAAAGACGTCTCTAGTATAATTGTTGACTTTATGTTGAAAGTGATCAAAAGTGATGTTGCTTGACCGAACAGATAAGAGTCATCAGAACTGAGCGGATATGGTTAAAACCGACCAACCAACTCAGACATCTGTGTTATATATCAAAGAATCTGTTCAATGAAGCCAACTATTTAGTTAGACAAGCTTTTTTTAATGAAAAAAAGTGGATTCGATTCTCTCAACTCCAACAAGAGCTTATAACTTCCCCTAATCTCCAACATTTGTCTGTCCCTACGGCTCAAAAGGTGTTACAGCTTGTAGATAAAGCTTGGAAGTCCTTTTTCGCTGCAAGCGCTGATTGGAAAGCACATCCAGAGAAATATTTTCAACAACCTCGAATCCCGAAATACAAACCCAAAAATGGACAATTTCAATTAGCTTTTCAGAAAAACCAGATTAATTTTTCAAATGGAGTGTTGTTGTTACCCAAAATAACTGGAGTCCAAGTCAAATCGCGACAAGCATCTCCATCATCCCTCATAAGTGTCCGGATTATACCTAAAGGGGTCGGCTATGTTGTAGAAATCATCTACTCTAAATATGCCCCTAGTACCCCGAATTATGCCCCACTTCATATAATCGGGATAGACATAGGCCTCACAAACCTTATAACCATGGTAAATAATATTGGTGAAGAACCAATTGCTATTAAGGGTGGGATAGTGAAGTCGATTAATCATTACTATAATAAAGAACGGGCACGTTTACAAAGTATCTATGCTGGACAGCATATAAAAATAGGAAAAAGAATGAGAAAATTAGAAGATAAACGAAATAAAAAAATAGATTCATATTTCCATGAAGCAAGTCGCTTTGTTATCAATTGGAGTGAAAAAAATGATATTGATACAATAGTGATTGGACGAAATAAGTACTGGAAACACCAAATAAATCTAGGGAAGAAAGTCAATCAAAATTTTGTTTCAGTCCCCTTTGATCGTTTAATACAAATGATTCAGTATAAAGCTCAAGAAGTTGGAATTCGTGTCTTACTACCACGTGAAGATTATACAAGTAAAAGCAGTTATTTAGATGGAGACCCAGTCAGTAGACAATCAAATTATTCAGGAAAGAGAATTTCTAGAGGTTTATATTGCTCAAAAAGTGGAATATTAATCAATAGCGATGTCAATGGAGCATACAATATTGTTAGAAAAGCAGTCCCGAAAGCACTTTCCCAACGGGAAACAGCTGACGGGATAAAGGGTGTATGGTTACACCCAGTCAGATGGAAAGCGGTTAGTCAACCAATCGCTCCATGATATCTGATAAAAGCAGTTTAAAAACTTTAAAACTCGCTATAACCCGCTTATAAATGTTTCGAACTTATTCGATGCTGGAAAACAAAGCGTTATGGTTTGATTTGAACCACTCGTTCATTAACCCAAAGTTATAATTTTTTCCTGCTTACTTCTTTCCACGAGATGAGCGGTATGCAGGGTGTTGGGGATTCAGTTGATCTTGATAGATCACTGCTCTACATAAATAATTTTCTAATCAGTTACCGAATATGGGGTTCTATACTCTAAATCATTCTTCTCCACTACTACCTCTATTATTTCCTTCTTTAGGGTTATTTTCCTGTTTTTATTTTGTATTAAATCATATGCAGTTTTATAATACTGTTCTACTTGAGTATCATCTTTTAGAGCTAGAAGTCTTGCAATATTCCAGTACACTAGAGAATTGTCCTTACAATATCGCAAACTCTCTTGTAAGGTGTTTAAGGCTTTGGTGTACTCTTCTCTGTTAAAATAGCGTAGTCCTAAGTTGAAATTTACTATCGCATTTTGTAAGATGAAGTATTTATCAAAAAATAGTAGATTTTCGTCTTCCAATTTCGACAAATAAGAGAAATTTTTCTCAATACTTTTGCTATTCCTTAAACCACTAATTAATTTAGTTTTAATTTCTTGAATGAATCGATGAAACTCCTCATTGAATTTTCCTGGGGTTTTTCGTCTTTTTTTCCATAAGGTGATTATTTTTTTTTGAATTGATATTTTTTCTAGATATTTTAGTAGATATTTCCATTTTTTACTTGTGTCTGATGTTATTATGTCTTCTTCTGTTAATACATCTACTAGTTCTATTGCCAGGGTTGGATTAGCTATTGTTAAATCCAGAATTGTTTCTATTTGTTGTTTTTCCTCTTTTATCTTATCTAAAGATCCTAATATCTCATAAATTTTGTTCAAATGACTTAATTCTAAAAGTGTCTTTTCTTTTGAGGGATTAACCGACAGATATTTGTAAACTCTAGTCCTATAGTTGCTTTTAATTGTTTTTTTTTCTAGATTCTCTCCCTCTGGTTTGTTACAACTTATTCTCAATCCTTCCCCATATAAATGGGTTTTTGGTTTTTTCTTCGTGATATTTTCATACCCTAATTCGTAGAGTGTATTCCTGATTACTTCAAAGGTGACTCCTGATTTATGCTGCATTCCTGGTGCATCTATTCCAAACATCCATTGAATGCTTTTTACTTGCTCTTTTAGTGTTTTCTTTCTTTTTAGTTCTTTTATCCCCTTTTCTATATCGGGTACTTCTATGGTTACTTCTCCTCCCCTTATCAATACTCTATACCACTCATTGAGTAAAAATTGTATGTCTACCCAATCAAAATGCTCTATCACATGGTATGCTTTTATTGAAGTAACACTTTCTCCCTTTATTGGCAGACAAATGGCATGAGCAATTATGTCAGCTATTGATTTTTCATTAATGTCTATATTTAGGTATTCTGGATAATAATTTTGTCCACCCCCTACATGTAAGTTAATTTTATTGATGATTTTTTCATTACTCATCTGTTGGCATACCTTTACTTCTTTATGATCTCTCTTTCGATTCTATGAAAGCAAAATGGATCATTATGGAATTTATTTGTTGTACTTAGCGACATGGAATTACATCCTCCCTTACAGTTTTTTCCAAACTCACAGTTAGTACAGTAATCTCCCAATTTTTTTCTTGAAAACTGTCTATTGTAGGAAAATGCATTTTTGTTATTCCATATTGCTTTTAAACTTTGTTTACGAAGATTTCCTTCAATTAGTCGATCATTTCCCATTGCTAAACAGCCTACTACATTTCCTTCAGAAGTAATTCCAATTGTTGTTCTTCCAGCTGTACAACCATCCCAGACAAAATTCTCCATGATTTCTGAGTGGTACCCCATGCAATGGGCTCCTATTACTGGCATATTTTGAAAATGATGTTTCGCTCTCCATGCAGCTATCAATAAGCCTACCGCATAAAATTCTTCGTATGAAAGCATGTCTTCCTTTTTAAAATTTCCAAATGGAGCTGCTATCTGAATTTGCCAATTTATTCCCTTGTTAAATATGAACTCCTGTATTTTAGAAAGCTCTTCGAAATTAATTTTGCTGACTGTTGTTATAACTGTTGTTTGGATACTATTTTTTCTTAGTAGATTTATGGCGTTTACTACCTGATCAAAAGATCCCTTCATTCCTCTTATTGTATCATGAGTTTTTCGTAATCCATCTAAACTTATACCTACTACTGTTGGTTGTAATCTAATCAATTCTTCTAGGTGTTGGTCTAGTATGAATCCATTGGATACGATATTTAATTTCATCCCTAGATCTACTATACATTGGGCAATCTTTTCCCAGCTTTTTTTCAAGAAAGGTTCTCCTCCCATCAGTGCAACATTGGCACAGTTCAAATCGGCTAATTGTTCACAAATTTCAATACTTTCAAGCGTTGTAAGTTCTTTTTCTCGTTTTTTTCCTGCAGAGGATCCGCAGTGAGAACATTTCAGATTACAACCTAGTGTTATTTCCCACACTGCACATTCAAGTGATTGCAGCTTCATCTCTCCTTGAACTTAACAACTTCGTTTTTACTTTGATACTTGAATGATCTAGGTTTGCATTTCTACATAATCTTATAAATCATCTTCCGATCAGATAAGAGGATTTAAGGGATAATCACTTCTTTCCACTTTTAATTCTTTAATCCAAAAATCTATAAAGGAAGCTAATCATTATTCTTTGAATGGATTCTGCTGTTAAATACAGTGTGTTTGATACCACAAGTTTACAAAGACCTAAGAAGAAATACTTTGGGACACGAATGAGAGGATTGTGAGGAGAATAGAAAATTCTAAACTAGAATCACTAGGCAAGTCAGTTGGATTGGATCAGGAAGATCTGGTCAGAATTAAATCTTCTAATAGGAAAAAAACTCTCAATAAGCTAAATCCTGTATATTGGTTTGGGCAATTATTGATTTTTTTAATTTCCTTGTTCTATAGCGTCACTCTTGGTACTGAAAAGCAAAATGCGACTTATCCTTTCGAAAACAACTTTCTAGCAATCTTTCTGGCCCCCTTTCCTCTTTCTGCTCACATCATAAATGCGATTTATTCAATTACAGGGAATGAACGTTCAGGTTTTAGCAAAAGATCCAGATTACTGGTTTTTTTCGTTAATTTCTCATTATTCATATCTGCTTTTTATCTTTGTTATCTTTCTATTACAAAAGTTTACCAATCTAATGTATTTTATGGTGTATTTGATGCAGCAGGTTCTCGAAAAACGTCTGTTGATTAACTAATACAATAAATTACGAAGAACGATAATAATACACTGAGAGGATTGTGAGGAAATTGGAGGACACCAAACTTGAATCATTTTTCATTTGTAGCGATTGTGATTTAGTCACAGACAGATCTATTTGCCCTGAGATAGACAAATTTTTCCCCCTATTGAGACATGAAGGATATTCAGTAGAAATTAATCAGTTTTTGGTACTTCCAAAACGACAAGGTCGAAGTTCATTTTGACCTTTTTTGGCATTCCAGATCCGTAGCAAGGGGTTTTTCTATTTCATTTATCTGACAAAACGTTCTTAATTTTGCCTTCGTCTTTATCTATTTAAAATAGAATTTTTTTCTTTTGAAATTCTCTTTAAAGTTTGTTAGTTTGCTATTACTTCGATTTCGAGTATAAATAGCGTGTCATAAATTAAGTACTGAATGGATGTGACAACCTCTAAAAAAAGTCTTGGAAAAAAGCTTAATATTATTCCTCCCATCTCTATTTTGGATGGTGGACTATCAAAAACTGAACCACCAAAGACAGATTATTCAAAAAAAACAGATTCGGAAATTCTAAGTTCTTATTCAGCAGAGAATTACAATGACTACTTCAGTGAACGTGGATTTTTAATTGAACATGAAATGCTTTGTTTTTCTAATGATCAGTTTTTTTTCTTACGAGGAAATACTGCTCGTGGTAAATCAGAGGTTATCTGTAACTATACTCTTAATGAAACCTTGAAAGATTATTCACATGCTATTGTTATTTCCCACAATCGCGGAGTAGTAGAAGAGTTAAAAGAGAAGTATAGTAAGTACATGAGGATATTAGGGGACAATCGCCAGATTGTAGCCTATCATGGCGATACGGAAGAAGAAAACAAACAGATTCGTGATAAGGTGAAGGAGGAAAAGGATCAAGTAGCTGCTTTTATTATGACACCTTTTATGTTACTTGGGTCATTCACCTCATGTTCTCTTATGGGTTGTATAGACCATCAGGATATGTTGGATCAACTCGGGGGTCGTGACATCTGGGGAAAGGTTTTTTCAAGCCCAAACCCCCTATGGGCAAAAAAATATTCTTCCCCCTCCATTGTAGTTATCGATGAGGTCGATTCATTCCCACAGCAAGCGTTACTATGCATTTCGATTTTTGTACGCCTCCTGATATTAAAGAATCCCGATATAAAGGTTATTCTGTCATCTGCAACCGTGAAGAATCCTGACTTGTTTGCTACCCTATTTTTCGGCCCTCGGAATGACTATCTAGATTTAACTGGAATTGGACGGCGGGGTAAAACAAAGATTAATGTCTTTTATGAAGAAAAATCTGAAGAACTACTTGAATATTATATTAACGCAGTTAAAGATCACATTCGAGCTGAACGGCAAAAAGTGAGACCTGGGAATAAATATGTACCGCAAAAAGTTATTCTTTTTCTTAATAATAAGCGAAAAATTGATATCAAGAAGGTTATTGGCAAATTCTCCAAGTATTTTGTAACAGTACACGGAGATATGCCATCAGAAAAGGTAGCTAAAAGAATACGAGAATTTCGTAATAATAGACTTCAAATTTGTTTGGTGTCTACTAGTATCATCCAAGCGGGATTAGATGTTCCTGATGCTTGTTGGGTCATCTTTTACGGTATCCCTCAAAATGGTCGTGAGTACCTTCAACAGAGAGGTCGCGCCAATCGTAATCCCAAAAAGAAAGGAAAAATTGACATTATTCTACGAGCAACGAACAGGTTTGAGAAAAATAAAGCAGCAGATATTGAAGATTTGGCAAAGTTTATCTTTCAGGAGATCCCCCCTCCATACCAAACGCCTCTTTACACACCATTAACACTGCAGTATGCAATAGTAATAGGAGTTGTAGCTGGTTTCTGGAATATCTTAGATCTGTTGAAAGATAATTTTTATGGAAACAACGATCCATACTTTATACAGGAAGTAGAACTAGCATACATTAGATTACTGCAGAAAGGAGTTGTTTCAGTCGGTTCTGATGAAATGATTATACCTACTGAGAAGACAAAGCAGTGGATCCATGATTTTCCAAAGAGGTTTAGTAAGGAGGTTTATAAGGTCGTTTTGCGAAAGGAAAAATCTAAGGATAAGAAGATAGGGAAAATCAGCTTATCAGAGCTTTTTCGAAGAGGGTTACCAAGTCAAACTATAGTCTATATTGATGATACATATGAGGTCGAAGAGATAGATTCAAGTACTAATACAGTCTTTGTGATACGGGGGTTCCTAGATTTATATGATATTGAAAACAAGGTTGAAAAATCATCAACCATAGCAGAAATTTTTGCACACGACCTAGACCGAGATATCGCACTAGTCGAAGTCATCGAAACAGAAAAGGTTGATATAAACAATATAGATACTCGGACCGAAACGTTTGATCCAGAAAAAGTACCGTTAACTCAGAGTACACGTTTTGATAGCATGTTTCTGAAGACCAAAATTACTCTTACTGTGGAAAAACAGATCAGAGAAATTTGTGATTTGTTAAATATTGACAGGTCTGTGTTTAAATCCACCACCTGTTATCATGAAGAACTGGGATTAGGAACACTACTTATCGATAAATCAAAATTAGGTCTAGTATCCATGCTTTACAGACAATGGATAAATCATTCTAGTGCTAAGGAGAATGAGGATACAGATAAAGAAAGTAACATAGAGATTCTTTATCAAGAAACGGAAAATCGGTTTCACAAGTATCTAGCTTATTATTATTTTACTGCAGCTGTTATTGCCGACTTGCATTTAAAAGGTAATCCTATCAAAATCAACGGCCAAGAGGTTGATTTTCGACGATATTGTTACACTTTAGTAAAGCCACTACAAAATGCTTCAGTTATAATCTTTCTTGGAGATACTATTGATAGAAATGCAGCTGAAGACTTTAATATTGCAAAAGACCAATTATTCATACTTTACGAGACATTGGATAATCTTAAAATGTTGCATAAGACTATTTTCATCAGAGGGAACCACGATTATGACATGCGTTACTTTCGATGGCGTAAACCAATCAATACATTCATAGAAAGTCGTTGGCCCATTAAACCTTATCAAGATCTGATTTTTATTCATGGAGATAATACTCAAATGAAGACATATTTGGATAAACAAGAAATCACCAAGCAAGATGTCCAGAATTGGCGAGAAAACTTTAAAAAACCTGTAAAGAAAATCAAAGTAAGAATAAAAGATTTCATAGTGTCTGGACATCTTCATAGAGGATTTTGTGAACGTAAACAGTATTCTCTAGGTGTGCCTTCTGCTATAAATTACTGGCAGTCTCCTCAAAACGAAGGGTGGATAGGGTTGTTTTGTTTTGGTACCTTTGACGATCGCTGGGACTGTTTTATTGCTATTGAAAATCCATACCAATTTTAAGTATGAATTTAATATAATATTCATATCTGTCGTTTAACCTACGTTGTAGTCAAGAAAATCTTTGATTTTGTATTACCTGTGTTTCTCAATCTTTTCTCTGGAATACACCAACTTAATGATCCTAGATTAAGGTTTAATGAAAAATTTCTCCACCTGAAAATCTAAAAGAATTTTTTCTTTCATTTTTTAGTTAAATCTGGTATATCGGGGAAAAGTGTTAATACAAATATAAGAAAGATTGATAGTGCTATTTTCGTGATGAATTCTAGAAAAATTTTTTATTAAAGAAAATCAATCAATTACTTCCACGTTTGAAAGCCCACTGGCGCGTAGAAACCATACATGTGTGCTTGAAGAATCTTTTTCAGTTACAAGGCTGTAATTCTGATAAGGAAACAATGAATGATGTTCATTAGCAATTAAGTTATACGATTTACCTCTTATTCTTCCAGTACCAATATCAATCACATCGGCAAGGAGTATCCGTGACACTTCCCCGTCTTCTCATCTACTATCAGTATCATTACGACGTTGTACGTGCTCAAAAATGCTTTTCTAGTCCTTCACGCCGTTCTCAACTAAAGCAGCTTTTAGTGACTTCTTGATGTGAAAACACGTACCGAGAAGGTGCGATAAAGTTATAAAGTGTGTGGTTAAAGTTTTTGTGGGATCAAACCCACTCAAATCAATATCTGATAAGGTATTGGTTTTGTAGTAAGACTATTTTCGCTTTTACCCTACCATATTAGTTCATATAATTTCGTACCTCTTAAACCACAACTACCAATAAAAAGAATGAGGTTTGCCCTAGAAAAAAGATGCTGTTCAAATACCTCTGTGATCATGTGATTCAAGTCGATCATGCCCATGTTCGCGACGAGGGGTGGAAATTTGTCTTGTTAATAGATACCACTTTACAGCAAAGAGAGATTGTTTTCATCAATGGATTAAATACAGCCACAATATAGTCATTATGAGGTTGCTATAGTAAATAGTGCTTCAGAGGTGAATTTCAGGTTTGTTTGGAGTTCATTAACTTCTTGTATTAATATTTGATATTTGGAAAAAGCTTTTTGACGTTCAATCGGTATTAGGGTTTTATCTGATTCATGTTCCCAGAAAAATTCGAATTCAGGAAACCAGTGCCTTAAAAAAGGTCTGAATTGGTCATTAAGCATTCTTATAATTATTCCACTTAGTTTCTCATCAGATTTTTCTTTTAATGGCAGTATTCTTTCCAAAAAAGAGGGTTCTTTGGGAGGTTTTAAACGCTTAAGACTCTCCCTTGCTAATTTAAAGAAAGAATACCAGGACTGAAGACAATTAATAATCACATCTTCTTCTGGATTAAATTCCACAACTCCAACACGAGTTCCTAATTCACAGTATAATTCCCAAGCAATTCTTTGATCTGTTTCATCAACCTCTGTTGTGCCCCATTCAGCCTCAAAGAACCAAGGAAGCTTTATTTTAATCCGTTTCACATTTGTACATCTCACAGTCCTTGATGTTGACGTGTATTTTGGATAGCATTATTGATAGCTCGTGTTATTTCATCTCTATCCCATTCCGTCTCTGGGATACCTTTAGATTTTAACAATTGGGGTCTTCCGCCTGTTGTGTCTGGAATACGTAAGGCAACTAAGCCTATTCTAAGAGAGCTAGCAACTTGGAGCTCGAAATTAACCCACCAGCTACTATGGGTATCCTGTCCAACTAAACAGACTAAAGCATCAGAATCCATGATCAAGTCCGTAAGGTAACTTTTTACTGCAATTTTTCCCTGTTTACGGTAATCCTCTCTTGCAGAAACGGGTGTATGATTCAAGTTTGCATTAGGATTCTGTAATAATCCTTCAAATCCTTCTCTATCATCAGAGGCATTATCTTTAAAGCTAATAAAAATTTCAACCATGTTTTTCACCTTCAAAGAAAATTATTTTGAAAAGATCCTGAAGATCTTAAAGAAATTCCTATTAGATTTATTAATAATTTTTTCTAAGATTATGCTGAAGAAAGGAAGGAGGTGTGAGGAAAAAAATTTTAGTTGAGAACGTGATTAAGTTATTCTACTACTACCTTCTGTCCAGTTTCTTCTGTAGTGCTTAATTCAGTTAAAATAACATATTCTGTAACGTCCGAAATGTACTCTTTAAGCTTTTTAAATCTTTCTGGATCATAACTTGTAACTAACTCATCTAGAACAAAGAACGGGAATTCAGGAAGGTATTCTTGTTTTCCAGCAATGAGTAACATAACTGCAAGTGTAATCCTTTCACTCGTAGAGAGTGCACTTAAAGGCCAAGATTCAGTGAATCCTTCTCGACGAATATAAATTGAATAATCTCTTTGAATCTCAATATCAGTGAAATCTGTAAAACCAAGATGGTTATACATTTCTTTAATTTTGTTGTTAAATAATATCCTTGCAGCTTCAATGATCTGTTCATTTTGAATTTTTAGATGTCTTAGGAAGCCCTCTGAAAATTCTATCTTTTCAACAATGATATCAGCTTCAGTAGTTTTTTCTTCAAGATCTTCAATTCTTCTTTCCCGGGCATCTATCCTTGCGTTAACATTTGTTATTTGATCAGAAATCTTATTTCTTTTTTTTAAGATATCAGAGAGTGATTCATCAATACTTGAGTATAATTTTTCGATTTCAGTATCGATCTTAGATTTTTGAGATTCAATATTCTTTAATTCTTTTTCTTTAGTAGCTTTAGTTCTCTCTCGATTTGCATTGCTTCTTTGTAAACGAGTCAATTCATCTGTTGTTTTCGATAGTTCTTGTAATTCCCTTTTTAAACTGGTTATTTCACCATCTAGATCTTCATTTCTTCGTTTTAATTCCTTAAGTTTCATTTGAAAGTCATTCTTCGCTTTCCGTAATTGATTGTCCCATTCCTGAAGTTTTTTCAAAGAAAGCGGTTGTCCGCAAGCAATACATAACTTCTCTTCCCCGTATTTCTGTCTTTTTTGAAAATTATCTCTTACTGATCTTAATTCATCATCTATTTTTTTAAGCTCACTCTCAATATCTTCTTTTGATGTTGTCACTCTTAAGAGTTCCCGACCAGATTCAGAAATTTGTGATTCAATACGTTGTTGATCTGAGCCGATATTTTCAATTCTAGTTTCGAACATTTCGATCTGTGCATAATTTGATTCGATTATTGACTCGTTTTCACTGATAAGACTAATTGAACCTTGAATTTGTTTACTTATCCCTCTTCTTCTTTCTTCAAGTTGACTAACTGCTTTATGAATCTCTTGATTCTCATCTGCCTCTTCTATATTTATTTCTGGAAGTTTGGAAAAATTCTTTTCTAGAGTCTCCAATTCCTCGCTTAAATTCCGCAGTTCCTCGTTCTCTTGTTCTAATCTTATAAGATCGGCACGATATATTTCATGTTGACGATCGTAATCTCCTAAAATTCTTGTAAGTAGATTAACTGCAGTTTCGTAGTGTTCACTATCCGAAAATCGTTCAATAAATGGTTTAATAGGTTCTCCAGCTAGCATTTTAGAAATTAATACATTTTCTGGTGTTGCGAAGCTAACCAACAAAGCTTTTTCACTATCTTTAATGAAAGGTTCACCCTCAACACAGGTTAGGTCTCTGTCTATTCTTCTAAATCTCCTCTTTAAGTTGTATTTGCCTTTCAATGTAACTGAAGATTGATCTCGCTTGCTATCAGTCTTTAAATTCATATAGTAGCCTTTATTACGTAAATTTTTGTCATCAAAACATAATAACTCAAATGCACGTGAGAAACTTGTTTTTCCAGTTGCATTTGGAGCCTTGACTATATTTAGTCCTTTATGTAACGTAAATTGATTAATCCCCTTGAAACCACCAATGTTTTCAATTTCTAAGGTAATTGAATCGTTACTCAATGGATTTCCCCTCTGTTTCTTTTGAAATTAATTCTTCAACTTTTTCTTGAATTTTAGCTAGACTACGTGATCGTGAATCCTTATTTTTAATCATTCCGATAACTTTTCTCTCAAGATCATTGTACATGATAATTTCACCCGATTTGCTTCATTAAACAGCCTTTTTGATTTTGGATTATTAATTAAAGCTTCTGAAATATTTCTTAGTTTTTTCGGTATATTATCTTCAAGCATTAAATCAGAGATAAAAATATCTATTCTATTATCATATCTTTTTCTTAATGCCCATACAGATGCCAGCATTTCTCCAGTAAGATCTGTTAAATAGGTCCCATTACCTAATTGTCTAATAAATTGGTTTTTTAACTCTTTACGAACCACTCCCCTATGCCAACGCGATAATACGTTGCTAGCTGCCTCATCATTTGATTTGATAATCAGAAATGCCATATTACATCAATCCAAAGAAATGTCCTCATAGCGGGACATTCTATTTTTTCAGTCAATACAACGATTAATTTCCTTATTCTTTAATTATTTCGTCTATATATTGTTCAGTGATAAATTTCTCTAATTCTCGCATTGTTTGAAACTTATCAGTCCCAATCGCTTCATAGATCTTGTCTGTATTATGTAATCTGAGCTTTTTCATCTTTTGTTCAGCAATACTTCTTAACGCTTCTTTATCAGGATTTGGAAAAAGTATATTATATAATCTATCTTTTACTGCACGGTCCAATAGATCATATCGATTAGTGGTAAGGATTACACATGCCTTTGAACTATCTAGATTGTCTAAAACATGAAAGAAAACATTATTTTGAGCTATGTGCCACGATTCGCCTTTGATCCAATCTCTGGTAGGAAAGACTGATTCACAATCATCAATTAATACTATGCTATTGTTTGAGGATTCTGCTAAGTTAAAAACCTCTTTTATTTGATTCTCTGATTCTCCATATCGCGGTCTTGCAATATCACTACCATCGATAAATATCAATCTGGATCTTAAATCATGCGCTAATGCTTTTGCTATTGTTGTTTTTCCTGTTCCAACATCGCCATGGAAAATAAATCCTTTAATTCCATCTGATATTTTTTTGTTTTGTTGATGAAATATTATTTTTTCTACATGCTTGAGAATATTAATATATTGCTCTCCTCTTATCTCTCTCTTAGTTATTTTAATGTCAGAGAGCTCAATAATTCTAAAATCGTCTTTTCTCTTCTTCATTTCTAATCCTTCAACCATTATCTATTGAATGCTGAATACTCTCCTTAAAATATTCTATACTATGATCTATATTTAGTTGTATATACATAGAGTAATTACAAAATGGAAAATGTTTGATTTCTTTTAAATTCCACGACGACGAAATCTGTCTCTCGTCCTTTCTTCCCACAGAGTATTGAACCTTATCATTTCACGATTGAATAGGAGTTCCTTTCCGTCAAAGTTCGTTATTGCTTTAATTTGGTCAATTTTTTGAGAATCTCTCTTAATAAAATTATTTAATTTTCTTACAGGTATCCCAAATTCATTGTATTTATTTCTAAGATACTGGATTGAGACAGGGTCATTTCCGTGAGTTCTTAATGTGGTATAGATTACTTTTAAAGTTTTTACTGTTTTATTTTGACTTGCATGAGCAATCATTGTAGCTAGAGCTGAACTGTAAACGCTCTCCTCTTGTCCTTTAGTTAATGAGTCCTCAATAATCCCATCCCAATGTCTTTTGGGCAACCAAACTTGACACATATCCCATTCACCCTGCTTACGATCGGTTTCAATAAAACCTGACGATTCAAGCATGTTTAAATTAGCCATAAATCTACTTTGACTAAGGTCGATACAAGTCATCTTTAATTCAGAAAATTGAATTTTCCCTTCTTTCATACGATCAAGTCGTTTCCTCATTGTATCATATGTTCCAAGTTGAATATAGTGAAGTTCATTATCAACCAGGTTTTTTTCGAATTCCTTTGCTTCCTTTAAACCTCCGATAGTTTTCATAAAAATTGTATTAACAAAACCCTCCAAACCTTGGAGATGTGTCCAACGAGTAGCTTCGCTAAAACATTGTATTCCTCTTAATAACTCGAAATCATTGCCTTCCAACGCATCAAGGATTAATTCTGCTAATGCAGCTGGATGTTCATGCCAAAAAGTGACAGCCATTTATTCTTCTGCCTCCTTTAAACCTCTTCCAAGGAAACTTTCTGTGGCAAGTTTGATTACATCCGCTGTCACTGTTTTTTTCCCTGAATCGTATGTATATCTAACTGCATCATGGGCAATTTGTAAAGCAATTTCCTCTAGAACCTCTCCAAGTCTAATTTTCGCATCATTGGATACACGGATTGCCCCAACTTTTTTTTTGGCCTCATCAGAATCATGAATAGCTCCTGCTCTTTTTAATATTCTCTCCATTGATGTTTTTGTAAATTCTGAAATTTTTTTCTCCTCCAATAAGATCTCTCTCATTTTCTCTCCATCGTTAATATAATTACATATAGAGGATTAAATTTAAGGTTTTTCTTTTATTCATATGATCTAGGCCATTGCAAAACAATTCAATTTCTATGAAGAGGAAATAATTGGACGGGGAAGGAAAAGACAATAATTTGACAATTTTGGTTGGAAACATGAGAAACCAGGACAAATGAGTCTGTTCATTAGAATTTCAATTAATATAGAACGGATTGAGACCAAAACACTTAAATAGGATAGAGACCCTACTTGAATGTAGATTGCAACATTCTACCACATTTGTTTGGAATTCTATCACAATAGAAATGCTTCAGATGGCCTCAGTCCGATCTACAGTAAATATTTCGACTCCCCTACTTAAAGATTGTGTTTCTCGTTTTCCCTTCTCCCAGTGGTTACCAAAACGCAAATCACGATTTGGCAGACCTGATTGGGACAAAGTAAGACTGTTAAAGGCGTATCTATTGAAGATTCGAGAGCACATTCTTGAAGACACGGAATTAGCCCGAAAATTGAAAGATAATGTGACTTTTCGATACTTTTGTGACTTTAGCAAGAATAACATTCCATCACACGACGCTTTATCGCGATCCTTTCGACAAATAACACCTCAGTGGTGTCATTTCAAAAGGGATGAAATCTTAAAACTCGTGTATCAAGGTTTTCATACAAACAATCATTAAAGGTTGTCTGACGGATCACCGATGTTACTTAAATACTATTAAAAAATTATAGATTTTATCCAAATATATTGGTATTTTCTCATGTTTCGGAAAAGTAGTAGTAAAAATACATTGATATATTTGAACAAACGCCGAAATTTACTCTCTCCAAACGTGTCTATACACATGTTGGAAATACACAACCAAACGACTGATTATTTATAAAGAGGGCCCATCCAGATCGACATAGTACCAACGTTATACGACATTTTTAATGATAGAATAAACATAGAATAGCAAGAACATCATTCAAAGTTTTATGATCCAATTTCATTAAAATGAGGATGGAAAATTAAAGGTTGGTAATTTTCACGAATAGAAAATGCTCGTTCGTCAAAATCAGATAATTCTAAACACTTCTCTAAACGCGAACAGAGATGTTGAACATGAGATTTATGAGCTATTTCAAAGGACAGCCATTGGTTATCATAATTGATTTCTTTTGAAATATTTTCCTTTTAACAATCTTTCCTCTTAACATTTTAACCAGTTGTTCTTTTGGTACATAATAAGCCAGTTTATCATCGTCATATCGTTTTTGAAAATCGAAAGGTTTTATGTGTCCTTCAGCAATTACTTCACATAATGTTAGTTGGGAGATGATTCTTCCTACTTCTTCAAGATCTAAATGTCCTGCTCGTCCAGCTTTATCACTTGCTGTGTGCACAAATAGGGGAATAGTATGAAGTCCTAAACCTTTTTTGGCATTCCAGATTCGTAACTGGAATGTTTTGCTATTGTACCTTTGATGTTAAATGGGATCGTTTTATAGCCATTGAAAATCCTTATCAATTCTAAATATGAATCTAATTTATTTCAGAATTTGTCGTTTAACCAACGGTTAAAGTCCTAATACCATGAAAAATACCCATGTGTTGTCATAAAATTATTGAATTAATGAATTTGGAATTTTCTATCTCCCTTCTACTACCCCCATTGCTATCAGCTCTGAAATCAAAAATCCGTCTTGTACTCTCTTTTCCAAATATATATTTCCATTTTCATGAGAGGTCATTTTCCCCATTTTTGTGTTAAACCTCACAGAAACGATTACATGATAAATGGAACAATTAAAAGGATAATTCATATTCATTCTCCTTTTTGTTGCTCCAAAAATCAAAGTTTCATCTAGAAAACTAAATATTAATTCAGGATCAGAGGTAGAGAAATTTTTTCTTACCTATCTGAACTTGAAGGAAAGACTATTTAGATCTTATAATCCTATTTTTCTTTAATCGAAAAATCCCTTACTATGAGAAACCTCATAAAAATTTCCTCTCACAACAATAAACTGGAATTAGGGAGAATTATGATGGATGCTAAAATTGTGCAATCGAATTTTAAGAATATGAATTATTTGAAAGAAGCAATAAATCTAATAAAAGAAAAGGATATTAAGGAACAACAATTCGGATTATTCTCCTATGTGACGGCCATTCATTTCAAGAAAAAAGATCAGAAAATTAGATATGAACAAGCTCTATTTCCAAATATGAATCCGAATATCATTAGAGGAGTTTTCTCAATATTCAGTTGTAAACCAAGCTATCGTGTCAATTTAAATCCCGGAGATACTATTTTTTGTTTTCCTCAAGCTCACCAATTCTTTAATAACAAAGCAACCCCAAGAAGACTCACCTTACTCTTTTATGTTCTCAAGAAAATTGCAATAAAAGATGCATTAAAGTTTAAGTTATTACCGTCTAAATCTGTATCAAATAAATATAGCATCAATGTTAAAGGGCAGGATGTCTCTCAATATGGTGATATTACAGCGATATTTACTAATAGAAGATGGGAATATGCTGGTAAAGAAAACGGAATACACAGTAGCTCCAAGAAAACTTTAGAAAAACAATATTCAGATTATCTAAAGCACCAAAATCAGAATCCACCAAGTAGACTCGGGAGAAAAATGAAGACAAAATATAATATCGAGAAAGGAACTTGGGAGTATGATATTTTTTTTAAATGGGGGCTTATAGGAGGTTGTCATGATTCTATTCCTATGAAATATCGCAGTTTTTACTTCGGATCCGAAGGACTTCCTTTTGATGACTTCTGGAATATTATTACCAAATATTGTAAAGTACAAACAAAAAATCCAAGACATGTTAAACAGAAATGCCTGAATAAAAATGGAACGAAAATTCTCCATGAAATTCAGACTCGTTTAGGCTTTTAGATGGGGTATTAAATTTGGCTCGGATTTTTATCGCAAATGTGGGAGTAAATTTATTTTATCAGAGAAAATATAAAATAATGAGTCCAATCTTTCCTGATGGATCTTTCGAATTTGTACCTATAAAAGAAGGATCAAATATAATAGGAAACACAATTCTGACTTATAATAAGATTAAATGTGTTAATTCCATTCATAAACTTTCATATTATATACCTAAGAAGGTAAATACTTACAGAGTCCACGATGATCCTGAATTCATAACTTTTACCTATGGTGATTTAACAAAAACGCCAAGAAGTGCTAATTTGAAATATATTAGGAGTGGAGATTATTTGTTTTTTATAGCTAGATTAGTACCGTTTGAAAACTCTATCTTTTATAACAAGAGGGGTTCATTTTTTCTAATTGGTTACTTTAAAGTCCAAGATATCTTCATTTCTGAGGAGGATATCAATGAAAATCGCTTATTACTAAAAAATAACGCTCATTTTAAGCGATATGAATTAGGATATGAGAATACAGGAGAATTTATAATCATTAAAGGCGCTGAAGAAGAATCTCAACGCTTTAAAAAAGCTATTCCTGTTAATAAGAAGTTTTGTGATGAAGTTTTGAGAACAAAGGATGGAAATCTATTCAATTGGAAGAAAGGGACTGAGAATCAAAGAATAGGATCGTACACTAGGACTATTCGTGCCTTCATTGATGAAAAAGTATTCCCCTCCTTATGGCTAAGATTTTGGAGGATTATTAACTCTCATATAAATAGTAATGATATCAATAGCAAGAATTTTGAGGAGCACGAGATGTTCTCATAATTTATCCGTTGGAACCTCCGCAATGAATTCATAAAAATTCAGACTGAACTACGGGAGTATAATCTCCAATTTTTGAAAAGATTTTTAATTCTAGAGTCCTGTTAATAAACCTATGTCACGATACGGGGCAATTATTGAATATGAACATACCATGAAACTCGAAAAATTATCTAATCCTTATTACTTACACAAAGGATTGGAAAAGAAGTACTTAACGCAAAATAACAATCCCTAAAGTTAGTCAAGTTATTCTCCTTCCAATCTAAACATATTAAATTCCTTAATATGTTCGATCAATTCATCAACAGTAATATCGTTTATTATCTTAATAACTCGCCCAAAAGATGTTAGAATGAAGAACTCATTAGTATTAGTATCTTGTACTATATTATAGCGCATATTTTTGAATTTAAAGGACGCTATATATCGAAGATCCCATGAATCGGTATCATAGATATTTCTAGCAGGTCTCTTTTTAGGTTTCCATTCAGCGATTTCCTCGTAATCAAACGGTAGTTTATCATTAAGTAATGTTAATGTTGTAGGTTGTAGAAAAAAACTACCAAAACGTCTATTCTTCTCCAATGTGCTACGTACATTCTGTATAGACTTCTGAATTTCCTTTTTACTCATATTTTTGCCTCTATAAAAACTGATTCCTCTATAATTTGTTGTAGATTTTCTTGATATGATTACGAAAAGCATCCACATCAAGATTACTTTTCATTGTATTGCATATTTTACAACAAGGAACAGCGTTATCAACTGTATACCCTTTAGAATTGTCGTAACGATCAACACCATTATAGAGATATTTACCATGAGAACGTCTGTCAGCATTATATCCAATTATCGGTTCTGTTCCACAATAGAAGCAATTTTGTTTTGTTAATTCTCGAAACTCCTCTTTAGATAACTCGAAATCTCGTTTATATCTTTTTGCGTTTCTTTTATACACTAAGAATAATTTATTGAAAGCTGCCTCACCCTTTGGTAAGCTATATCCGTGAACCATTATAATTCTACCCCATCAAGTTAACCCATTCATGTAAATAACCAAACTTTGACGACATTACAATGCTGAGCAATGTAACGTTTGAATAAGCTCAATCTAAGTCATCTATTTTTCTTCGGTGTTTCTTGTAAAAGCTTTCAAATAAATATTGAACTCCTTGCCATGATTCTATTTTTGGAGTTGAGTTAAGGCCAGCATAATCCCAACATACAAGTTTTCCATTAATTTTAATGTTTTCGGGAAAATTTGGGCATTCAAAACTTTGACAATACCAAACTAATTGTTCTAATCCAGATCTTAAAGTTTTATGTTTATTTGAACGTTTTACTTCTATAATTTCACCATATTCAATTATTTCTGTTCTTTTATTAAGAAATATAACAATTATATCGAAAATCGCTGTAGTTCCTAACTTGAAATTTCTTAAGATGTCTTTAATTGATTGGGAAACAAATTTTGAGGTTTGTAGATATAGTTCAGCTATTCTCTCATCCTTCTCTAGCACAATCATAGGCTGTTCTGCTGATATAAAAATATCTGACTTTCTTGGAACCCAATTATCTTCTAAATATTTATCTAATTCGTCAAAAAATACATATAATTCAAATAAACGATTTTTATCCTCTACAGTATGGATTTGATCTGCTTGTAGTATATTTTGGTCTAAAAATGCTATTGAATTCCAATAGATTAGTAAAGATTTACAAATGGCCTGAATTAGCTTGCTAATTCGGGTTTTTATGATTTTTCCTCTGATTTTCTTTTCAAGATCTTGGATTATTATTGGTTTGATTGTTTCTAAAATTGAATGCTTGGCTAGAATTAAGACTTGTGATTTATAGAAATTTAAAAAATTCACCCAATGTCTGTTTCCTTTTATCGAAGTATTAGCTAGTAAACGATCAAATATGGTTAAAATGAAGACTATATAAGTCTTAACAAGCTGGGACTCCAGTGTATTATATTGATTATAGGTTCGTGTTGAAACCCAAATGTGTTTTTGTGCTCCTTTTGATAAGCGGTGTTTTAAAGTTAATGAGATCTCAGGAGTACCGTAGGGACGGCCTCTCGACTCAACTAAATTTAACTGCGAATCAATTATCATCTCACGACAGTATTTAGGCAGTATTTTTATTAAATTACGATTTGAGTAAAGCCAATGCCATTCAAATAGTATTTTTTTATCATCATCTGACAAAAATTTAAACATAAACGGAGTTTCAGGGGAACCTGGGTTAAAAACAACTCCTTCCTTCAAATAAAAATATAATCGTTGTTGAAATAATTTCCTCATACGCTTTTCGATGAAAGAATCCCAAATGTCTGAGTTTTCCACCTTTTTATCCGTCAATAGTCTATCTCTGTCTCAGTTATGGATATTATTTTCTTGTGAAGCGTGTCTGGTGTAACAGGTTGAATTTCTTCGCTCAAAATTAACTTGCGAAACTTAATCTTTTCTTTTTCAGTCATCCAAGACAATTGAGGTAATACATGCATTCTAAGTGCTAGTTCAAATGATTCATGTGCACTTGTCCCATCTTGTTGAAGAGATATCTGAGTAGTTAAGAACTCTTTTAAAACAGAAGGACCCAATGGAAGATTAGGGAAATTATGAAGATTCCATAAATCTAAAAGCTTGAAAGTGGCAATTCTCGATTCATTATCTAATTTTTCAATTCTCCAATTTTCTGCAAATTTCTTATAGTGCTGATATAAGAAGTCAATCTCAAGTATAACAAAACGTCGTAAAAATGCATAAGAAAGCGAAAAAAGGCTTGATTGATCGGATGTATTCATTGTTGCTATTATTCTAAAATTATCCATATTCTCATTGAATGCTGGTAAAACAACATGTTCTTCCTTTTCTTCTTCACCATTTGCAAAGGATTTTTCAGGTAGCTGTACAGGAAATCCAGCTAATACAGTAAAAAATGGACCAAAAGCTTTATCGATGTCAGCCCGATTAATTTCATCTAAAATAATCCAATTATCTTCTATTAAAGCTTTGTGCAAAATCCCATAATGGTACTCCAATCCATCTTCTTTAACTTTTGGAAGATATCCACCTATAGTATCAAATGTAGTCCATGAAGAAGTAGCTGTTGTTACTATGAAGTCTTTAATACTTCCGAGATTCTTTGCTACTTGCGCTAATGTAACTGCTAAAGTGGTTTTGCCTGTACCAGGTTTCCCAGTCAGAATAATATGCTTACCATTTTTTAACGCGTTAACAGATTGCTTCAAAATATTATCTTGAAAGAATAATCCTTTACCAGTTAAATGCTTTTTTAATTCAATGAAGGAGAGTTGTTCAATTGATGCTTCGTACGAGTCGTCTATCTCATCTATCTCATCTATCTCATCTATCTCATCTATCTCATCTATCTCGTCTGATTCAAATTCTAAATCTCGTTCCGTTTTTTCAATATCGATATTAGGATCTGAAACTCCAAGAAACCAATTTTCATAAATACTTCTCCTCCCATAAGATTTGAATTCGTTAATTTTAAGGGAGATTTGCTGACCTTTATCGGTTAACACTAATTTTCTATCAATAAGATCAAATAGAGCAGAGTAGGAAAAATAATTCAAGAAAACTTGGGCAATTTCGAACTTCTTTTTGGAAATCTTTTTTTCTTTCTCAGTTATTAGTTTGATTGTACCTGGATCTTTATTGCGATACATCTTCAATAGTTCAGTTGTAATACCGACTTCTTCCATTCTTTTAGCGTACATAAGAAAATAAAGAAATTCTATTTTTGTAATATACCCATCACAATTCCTACATACGTTAATCGTGAAAATGAAAGGCCATATGTCAAAATCATCATATTGTTTTTTGGCCCGCCATCGAATGTGCCATTTCAGAAATTGCCTCGAAATAATTTCTCTTGGATCTTCAGCATTTAAGAAATCGTAACCAACCTTGGTAATCATTAATTTTTCACTGTGTACATGTGGTGTGTCTATCAATCCAAAAAAATAGAAATAAGATATCCACTTTTGTAATTTCCCCTTTGAGTATCTACTGTCCTTTTTCCCTGTGGCAATACCTTTCGCTGTATCAAATATATCCTTTTTAGAATCTTCATTATAATTTGGTGATCTCTTTTCTAAAATTCTATAAATTGCGCTAAAAACTTCATATACACGTGATGGTTGCATCCAGTAATTTAATAAGTACCAAGCGGTCTCTCTTTCCATAAAATTTTGACTTACATCTTGATTAAAAATTCCCAATCCGCATCTAAACCTCTCTAGTTTTTACTTAAGGTTTCCCAAATATTAATTTCATAAATTTTTTGATTACCAACAATTACAAAATCTAGAAAATACTTATTAAGGTAGCTATTAATTTACCTGATCATATTTTTATTAATAAATCTCTATAAGGATTTTTGTGGCTAGAAAAGAATGAGAAAAAAGAGATTCCGATATAAAAATAGAAAATATTCAGGTAAAACTAGGTTGAAAAATCAGTGGTTGGTACTTTTCACGTAGGTACATTATTCGCCCATTAGGGTCTGAATATTCTGAAATTCTTTCCAAACACGAACAGAGATTCTGAACATGTGATTTATGAGCTACTTCAAAGGACAACCAGCGGGCATTGTAATAGATCTTTTTGGGGAATATTTTCTTTTTAACAATCTCTCCTCGTAACAATTTAACCAGTTGTTCTTTTGGTACATAATAAGGCAGTTTATCATCGTCAAATCGCTTTTGAAAATCGAAAGGTTTTATGTGTCCTTCAGCAATTGCTTCACATAATGTTAGTTGGGAGATGATTCTTCCTACTTCTTCGAGATCTAAATGTCCTGCTCGTCCAGCTTTGTCACTTGCTGTGTGCACAAATAAGGGAATGGTATGAAATCCTAAACCTTTTTTGGCATTCCAGATTCGTAACTGATGTCTTAATCTCCTGTTCACACAGTTCAGCATAGCATCATAAGAAGTATAACCTCCCATATAATCAACACCTTGTTTATCTGTTTTATTGACGCGTCGTGCAACAGCTCGACCATAAGGACGTTGAATTAAAGGCTGTTTCTCATTCTGAATCGCGATTATGAATTTTCTAACACCCTCTGCGAATGGCCGTGAAAACCATGCCTCTAATGCTGATACTTGTCTGAAAGATTTCCTTTGAGACTCATGATAATAATCTTCCAGTCGTGTTGGACATCGGGGTAATAACTTATTCATATTGGATTTATATCTATCAACTAACCAATGTTTCTTATACTTGCTTGCTAGCTTCATCAAATAATATACCGCGTTCATCTGAGAAATCATTAGTCCCTGTATATGAAGCTGCTGAAGTGTTCGTTGTACTCCTGGCAGTTTCATAGCTTCCTTTATCTCCTCCTCTGGTTCTTTTGAAATTCCTTTAGTTGAGGAATTAATAGTTCTCACTCCCCATTTTTTAAAGATCTTATTTAACCGAGGTTTTCCCACGCTATATACTGTTTGTATTTGAGGAAGAGGATAAACTTCTATTTCTTTTTTCCGTAGTCGTTTGATCTGGAGTAATGGAATCATCTCTGCTTTTAAGGTTACTTTGTCCTCTCTGGACAGATTAATGTTTTTAGAACGATAAATAAATTCCAAAGAAGGTTTGCTTTTCGACAATTTTTGTAGACTAGGTCTCCAAATTTCAGTATCTACGAGTTGTAATGAGTCTAACGAGTGACTGGTTTGATTAATGATTAATAATTGTTGTTTTCGATCATATTCAATCGAATCATCCTCACTAATATGAATATACCCTGGTCCTTGTGAAAATAACAGTTTTAGATTATCTATCTGTAGTTGAAGGACTTGATTTTCAGGAAATTCTTGTTGATCTGACCGTTTGTACTCTTGTTCTGCCAATGTTTTGATGTGACGATCAGATTTGTCCTGTTTCGGTAGAATTGAATGTTGATCCACAAGTTGACATTTAAAGACTCTATCTTCTGTCATTTTTAGAGAAATAACCGTGTATCGGGTTTTACAGCTACAAGAAAGTGTGGTTCCAGCCTCTGATGATGAAGGAATATTGATTGTGCCCTGACATGCAATACAAGTCAGTTTTCCTATCTTTGAGGTTTTTAATTGAATTGTAAATGCTTTTTTCAAGCTTAAAAAAGGACAGGCAACTTTGGTAGAAAATATTGGTCTAATTCGTTCAGTATAGAGAGATCTTAAATTAGCTGGAATAGTTATATAACCTAATGAGGTTAAATATTCGAGTTTTATAAAGAATAAACAATCAATCTTCGTGTACTTAGCTAAATAGATACAACATCCACAGGTGAAATCCATTTTCCTTGTCTGTTGTCTGATCCATTCATTAACAAGATAACTCTTGGATCTAAACACTAATAATCTTCTTTTTTTGTTTGGATAAATCTTGGTATATTCAAACATTAAATGTTCACGAATGTAGTTAATCAACTCTAGCGCATTCATCCCCAATGTATTGATGCTTTGTAAATTCTTGGTTGTTGTTAGAAACGTTTTTTCTCGACTAGTTATTTCCTTTCCTAAAATCCAGGTGACTGTTCTAGTATATTGAGATACAGGAACAGACTTAACTTTCTCTTCCTCACTTTTATTATCTTCAAATCTGACCTTTGCTTTCTTGGCATGAATCAGGATATCAAAATATGGTGGATCATAGTTTTTAGATTGATTCATTTCTTTCGGAGTGGTATACTCTGTCATCCAATCATAGATATCTATCAACACCTTAGTAAGAACTAGTCCCCTCTGCCTTTGTTGAAATGTGGGAAAAGAAAAAGGTTCTTTCGTGAGTTGAGCTAATGAAGTAAATCTTGCTTTCTTTGATTGAAATTGTAAGCGTAGTTCCTTAAGATAGTCCATGATAACTGGTCGTACGGCTGCTTTCAAAAGATCACTATCAGGAAGCATGTTAAATGTTAGACAAAGAACTTCCTGAAACACTCGAACCCTCCTTACTGTAAGGTCTGGGGTTAATTGTAAGGATTGAATGAACCATTTACTACAGGTGATTAATATTAATTTAAAGTCCTGGAAAGAAATTTCAGACGTATAACGCCTATCAAATATGAAAGATAATTTCTCTTGGAATATCCTAAGGAAAGATGAGACTTCCAGTTTGTACGCTAAAAGAAAAGCTCCAAGAACTGATTTTTGGTAATATTTACGACAAAGAAGTCCAGTCAGACGTAAAACTTCAATGATTTTTGCTAAATATTCAGGATTAACTGAAACACCTAGATTAGATTTCCATAATGAATCAACGTAACTAAAAAATTCGTCTCGTGTTCGAACAAAAGAACTATTTTTTAACAGAAGTGAAATGTATGACTCTATTTGGGGATGTACTGCTAATAGTTTTGAAACAAACCTCTCATGAATGGCAGTATCTAGCTGAATATTCATTTAAATCCCATAATGGCTAATAAAATCTTATAAATACTTTCAAATGGGAGAAAAAACAGTTAAAACGACTTTCACTGAAAATCAATGGCTTATTCCCGCTTTTAACATGACCTAAGGAATGAACGTCATAGAAGGCTTTATTGGGAAAACAATAGAAATTCCAACGCTTTTTGACCCTTTAAACATTTATAAGCAAATATATTTCTAGTATTATTTGATTTTTAAATTTATATGGAGATATATTATATGAACTTAACTATTAATAAAAACTTTACTCAAATTACAGCCCAAGAGTTACAACTTAAACAAATGTTGCAATCTGAAGGTGTCTCCTTTCATTTTCAAAAGGTTTTTACTTTACCTGATTGTCAATATGTTGTTGATTTTTTTCTACCCAACCAAACTATTCTAGAATGTTCGTCAACTAGTATGTTAAAGTATCAAATTCCTATTCGTAAAAAGGCTATTCATCTTGAAAGTAAGTGTGCTCATTTAAGAAAATATTTTTCTGCTCTTTCAATTTTGGTTCTTTTTGAGTCTCCTCAACCAATTTTAGAGCCTTTTTATCAAACACTCATCCGTTTGATGCCTTCTGTCGATGATATCTTTTTTTCTCATGAAGAACTTCTTGAACATCTTCGAAGATGTTTTCCTCTAGCTAGCAAACATTTTGAGGTGATTCCTTGACATATAAAGCTAAAAAAACAGATAATTCATACTTTAAATCTTTCTTTGAATGTCAATATCAATTAAGTGACTGGATTCATGGAACAAACTTGTTAAGTGAAATGAAGAATAGTGTCTCTCAAAATTTACATACTCTTAACCAGTTACTTCTATGGAAAGAATCTGGTCTAATTTTTCCCAAACCTACTCTTAGCTTGAAATATACGTTTGTATTCTGGGCTCATAAATCGATTATTGAGTCAGTTTTATCGTTAAGTAATATTCAGGGTGGGTTTCCAGTTCAAAAACTAGGAAATAGCTTACCAGATTCTTCCTCTTATAAAGGTAAGAAACTTACCCCTCGCCCTCGCAGAGTATTATTAGATGTTGGATGTGAATCATCAACCCTTCTTAAAAGATTGAAACAATTAGGATTGGAAGTAGTACGTCTATGGGATTATGCAGCTGATTTACTCCATTATGAAATCATAGAACTGTGTACAGCTCAATATATTGATTTATTAGTTACAACAAATGAAAAACTATTGCTTCCTCGTGAAGAGTGGCTCGACTACCTCATGCCTCATCGATCACGCATGTTGATCATTCCACATAAGAAATTGAAATTCCCCTCGGAGCTTGCTCAGTCTATTTATAATTTTGCACATATTAAACGTAAATTTAAGGTAAAAAATCAGCCGTTTAATATTACTGATAGTGAAAATAAATCAAAACTAAGAATTGGAGGATAGAAAATTGGTTAAAAAGTACAATAATAGAAATTCTAGAACTATTCAAAAAATTGGAAAGTCACAGACTATTTTGAAAGTTTATTGCTATACGTCAATCGCTAAACCGTTAAATGGATCATTACCAAAATCGAATGCTTCACATATGTTAAAATTGGATTCTATTCCATACAAATACAATGGAAAAAATGAGAAAAAAGCCAAAAAGGCTAAAAGTGCTAAAAAGGCTAAAAATGCCAAGAGTACTAAAGGTGCTAAGAAAGACAAAGAAATAAATGAATCCTTTGTTGTTTTATACATGTTAAAAGGGATTAAAGGGATCTTAAGACGAAAAATTGCCTCAATCTGTTTTGAAAAAGGACAAGAAGTGTGTCATTCTACAGACAAGGAAACAGACAAGCATGGTAACAAGTTGCTTCCAGAAGGGTTTCATCAATTGGGAAGCTGTATTGATAATGGAGAATGTATTCTCCATCAAATTTTTGGGTCGAAAGGGAATGAAGGAATTATCTCTGTGTTTGCTGATCCCATCGGTTCGATCGGTCATAAAACAGCTAAAATCCCTGAAAGAGTTCAAAAAGTCCATATCGCGTCAGAAAGTCGGGTTAATCTAAGCTATACTGGAAAATCAATACAGGATTTTAATGAACGTTATTTCTCAGGTTATTTCACCTTTGAAATAGATCTTTCTCAATGTTCACTTGAACAAATAGGATTGATAATTGAAGGAGCAATGAATTTTGATCGCCTAGGTCGAGGATATAATACAGGATACGGACATATTGAAGTGAAAAAGCTACATTTGTTCAAACGGACGATAATTATGAATCCTGTTATAGCGGAGGATAGATCGTTCATTATTAAAAGGGAAATCAAAGAAGAAGCATTGGAAATGATGTTTCAACAATCTTTGGAGGTTTGGAGAAATGGAACTACAGCTTAATGGAAGAATCATTACACCCATCATAACGAAAAAAACGGTTTTTAAATTAGAAGAGTGTAATGCTACTATAATTAGTCCAAAAAGAAGATATATCACTAAATCCCATAAAGAAAGAAGAATATATCCGTTTTCCTTCATAGGATACCTTGGAACTATTAAATTGACCTATCGATGCCAAACTTTGGCTGGAGCAAAAAGAAAATTAACAGAACTAGTAAGAATTGCTCATATAGGTAGATTTTGGAGCGAAGGACTTGGTAGAGTAGAATGGCTTAAAGGTAAAATCAGTAAAAGAAAAAGACATCATAAAAAAGCTTATCATGTTCGTACGAAAATCAGAAAAGGTCTACCTCACAATCTACCGATTTATATTCAGCAATTACTTCGTTATGCTTTACTTCATGATTTTGTTCATACACCAAGACACAAATCGAAAATTTATGTTGAAATCCAAGTTGGAGATATACAAGAACTGAAAAAACATCATGAACAAACTCAAAATAAGCTTATTAACACATTTCAAAAATATGATCGAATTGCAGCTAGTATGACAAGAAAAATTCGCTCTCCACGGAAAAATCGTTACACTTGGGAAGCTCAAAATAGAGTGGATTTTAATAACTTAAAACAAGTGCTAGAGAAAACAGAAAGTAATATTTGGAGATTATATCATTATATTTATGAATCAAAAGAATTGTTAGCTTTAAATGAAAGCTTAAACCATGGACATTCGTCATTGCAGTATCACTTACTGTTAATTGCGAATTTAATAGTGCAAGACTACTTTAGAAGAAAATTCTAAAATGTTAAGCACGTACACAGTCGGAATACCGTTGCTTTACTAATGAAACGAGAAGGCGTGGAAGTGAAGTGGATAAGGTTTCTGCTGAAATCCCCAATCAACTAGGGGTGTCCTTAAGTCAATAAAAAAAGCAAAAAGGCCAAATTTTATATGCAATTCAATAATATAAAGTGAACGGAAATTACTTTGATCGTCAAGAATCTTCGTGAAATACGCGGAATAGGCCCCTCGGTTGAAGAAAAACTGAAATCAGTATTTGGAAGCGAAAAATCTATTTTATCAGCTTTAAGGGAATCAAGAATTGCAGAAATTTCTTCGATAGAGGGAATTGGTGAACGTTTTGCATTAAATTTATGTAGAAATTTACATTTTCAAGAAACAGGAGAACAAATTGAGAATTTTTTGAAAACAGAAGATAGCATCCTAATTTATACTCGCGTAATTGATATTATCTCTAAATTTGCTAATACAATGTATTCAAGGTCGAAATTATATCTCTATTTTCCATTACCTTTTTCTGCAAAAGAAAAAATAAAGGAAAGGCAGAAAAAGACAAAATTGAGTCTCCAATTTACTACTATGATAAAAAAATCACCTTATTCCTTTAAAGATTTCAATGCTCTCTTTAGAAACCTCTCACCCTTAAAAGAACAAATAAATCAGCTGGATACAGCATCAAGAGTGGTAGCTACTGCTGATAAGGATATTTATGAAGAATTAGCCACAAATGAGATAGGAAATCACTGCGAAATTCTGTATATTGATGAAATTGAACAAATTTCTGGAATTTTAGAAGGATACGATGAAGTTCTTTGGATTGGCTCAGATATCATGCTTGATGAGAATTTCGTTAACGTTCACACAATAGCTGAGAGCCAGCGGAATGATTTAATTCAAATCATACCTGAAAAGACCTTGAATTTTTTTGCTCGTAATAAGAATACCTTAGAAGCAATAGCTGGATTAGCAAAATTATTACAATCCCTTTCAGTTTTAGAGCTAAAGCTTTATGTGAATGACCTTAACCTTGATATGCTTAGAGAAATGGGAAACGAATTACTAAATTTAGAGGAATCGGGAGAGCCAAACCAAGAGTTAAATGAAGATTACTCACGTCTTTTACGTGCTGAAACAATATTTGAGACCAAGTTAGCTGAAACTCTCCTAATGGTTAATGAGGAACTAGAAAGAAAACTCCAAGATACTACTGTTCATCTAGAGGGAGATAAAATATTAGCATTACTCAAAGGTATGTCTAACGATGATCAATCATATTCAGGGGGTAGTGGTAAAACAGAGTTACGGGAATATCTAGATGATGAATTATATCTAGCTGTAGAGGAAATAGTAACTAAAGCAGAAAATCAGATGATTCTTGATCTAGATTTGAAGAGTGATGAAACTGATTATATTACTGGTATCTTCCCTAGAGAATTATGTTATCCAATAGATCCTGTAGATGAAGTTACTGAAAGGTTGAAGAAATATTTACGCCAGCGGAGAGCCATGAAATCTTTTGAGTTAAAAGTAGGACTAGCTAAATCATTAATACAATATGAACAGATAGCTAAAGAAGCCCTCAATTATATGTTTGAGTTAGATTATCTGTTTATGATAGGGAAATTTGCGCGCAAGTTTCGCTTAGTCATTCCACGACTTGTTGAGGATCAAGGTACAGGGTTAATTGTTGAAGAATCCAAGAATTTGTTCCTACTTAATCAACAACAGCGAACTAATATTACTGTTGATCCAGTATCGTATGCGATTGGTGAAATTGGGAAAATTGAGGGTTCAATTGACGGAGAACGCATAATTCTTCTATCAGGGGCTAATAGTGGAGGAAAAACAACTTTAATAATAACTATGGCAATTTTAGTAACTTTAGCTCAAATGGGTTTGCCTGTACCATGTAAACAGGCTACATTAGGAGGATTTGAAGAGCTACATTTTTATAGAAAATCCTCTGGACAAATGAATGCTGGAGCATTTGAAAGTACTTTACGAACTTTGTCATCAATGATACTTAGTCCAAATTCAAGATTAGTTTTAGCTGACGAAATGGAGAGTATATCCGAACCTGGAGCTTCAGCGAGAGTAATTGCTGCCTTTTTAGATCTACTGGGAAAATCACCTCATTCTGTTGGTTTATTTGTAACCCATTTAGCCCAATTAATAGCTAAATATGGTAAAGATAAAATTAGAATTGATGGGATTGAAGCAAAGGGATTATCTGAAAGCTTAGAATTAATTGTGAATCGAACACCTGTTTACAATAAATATGCAAAATCCACCCCTGAGTTAATTGTAAGAAGGTTACAGCAAATTTCAAAAGGTACAGAGAAGGAAATCTATACTTACATATTAGATGCTTTCGAAAATGGCTAGTTTCTTCATTGATAGAAAATTATTTGAAATTTGGTAATACTAAATACTAATTATGTAAATTTATTACTCTGTCCAAAATCCAGTGGGTTACTATCTGTTAAAACCTAGTTGTGGTTCTATTTGAATACCAAAACGAACTTTCAACAATATTCACCTTTATAATGGCAAGAATTAAGTTATTCACATGAATAGGATAATGGGCCGGGACGGATTTGAACCATCGACCTCCTCCGTGTGAGGGAGGCATTATACCGAGCTAAACCACCGGCCCATCTGATTTCCATCAAGGAAATATAACAATTCAAGTTTAATCAAGAAATCTAGTTTGTCTTTAATAAGAATTTTTTAGAATCATTATTTTAAAATAAGGAGTAAAATCTGAAGGGACAGGTAAAAAATCAACATAAACTCATTGATTAGCACAAAATAAAGGTTAAGTCGCTTAGAACAATCTATTACACGTTTACAATGTTGAATATAATTCTAACTCAAATTTGTTATATGAATAAACCAATCTTTATTCCGCTTGCGTTACTTTCAAAATTAATTTGTTTTCTGATATACCGATGACCTGAATTTCATCATCCTCTTCTAATAACATATCAGATTGAGCTTTCCAAATTGCTCCTCCTATCTTAACTTTTCCTTCTTGTGTTGGACTGATTTCAGATGCTACTGTTCCTCGCCTACCAATAATATACGTACGATCGCCTACGACTGGTGATTTACCCTGTGATTTTCGTACTTTCATCCAAATCAGTATTACGAAAATACCTATAGTCCCTATTCCATACATCAGGCCTCTAAGAGGCTCTTGCCAGATTAATTCTCCAGCAACAATACCTATAAGACTAATACCGATAACAACAGGTAAAGAAGGTACTATAAAACTAAGATCTCCCCCTTGAGTACCAAGGAATCCAATAATAATGAATATAATAATAATAATCAATGGTAATGTTAGGAATTGAGTATCATCAGACTGGGAAACGAAATCGCTTCCTAGTCCCATAATTATCGAAAAAATAAGAATAAAAGGAAGCCAATTCAACATCTCGATCGCCCCACCACTTGTAAACCATTGCAAAAACGTAACTACTAAAGCAATTAGAAATAAGATGAATCCTATATCGTATAATAGAGGAATATTGAGAAGAGAACCAATAAATAATAATAATATGCCAATTCCTATTCCAGATAACGTTATTTGCTGCGGATCTACTACCATTGTTATTCAAATTATTCTAAGTACCGGAATATCCTTTTAGACTTTTCGATAAAAGAACAATATACTATCTTTGTCCTGTTTTGTCCAATTGATTTTCAATTAAAAATACTGATTTCCGATTTTGAAAGAAAAACTACAAAATTCTTTCTTTTTTTAACATTAAATACACTAATTCTTTTGAATCATGGGTATGTGTTTAATAAAAATGTTAGAAATTAGAGTTTTTGGTGCATCTGATTCAGTCGGTAAATCTTGTGTAATGATTTCCGATAAGGATCGACGAATTATTCTCGATGCAGGTATTCAGCTTCATCCTAGAAAGACAGGTCTTCTTTCTACTCCTCCCGAAGGGATAGATGAATATATCAATGAAGTTGATTCTGTTTTACTTTCACATGCCCATATAGATCATTCAGCGTATATTCCTGCTCTTTATCGAGGGGGATATGAAGGCCAAGTTCATATGACTAGTCCCACGAAGGATATTGTGCGGATACTTTGGAAGGATCATTTAAAAATTGAAGGACCTCATCATTTTGGGATTTCTCATCTTCATAAAGCTTTTGAAAATATTCAATGCCACAATTACTATCAAAAATTTAAGATTACAAGTGGTATCACAGCCGAATTCTATAATGCAAGTCATATCCTTGGGAGTGCTGCTATCCTAATTGATTGGGATGGCACTAGGATTTTTTATTCAGGCGATTTTAATGATGCAAAGACCCCTTATCATGATCCGATGATATATCCCGACCCTGATGAACCAATAGATGTACTATTAATAGAAACAACAAATGCTAATAGAAAGCTGGTCAATAGGAAAGTGGTTACCTCAAATCTGACTAAGTCATTATTAAAATGTTATTCACGAGGAGGAAAGGCAATTATTCCATCTTTCGCACTCGGGAGATCACAAGAAATTCAAGCTTATTTAGTAAGTGATTTTGATTCATTTCTAAAAAAATTTCCTCTTTATATTGATGGAATGATCCTTGATATGAATGAAATATACCAAAATTACTTGAATGAAAAATGGGTATCATCAAGAATGCTTTTAGAATTACGAGAAAAAGGATTAAAATCTCCTTTTGAGCATGAAGGGATCATAACAATTGATGAAGTTCCATCATCGGGAAGACGAGGTAAAAAACGAGCAAAACTTGGTACACAAAATAAAGCATGTATAATACTTACAACTTCTGGAATGCTTGAAGGCGGTCCTGTTTATGATTATCTTAGGTATGGGGGGTCGAATCCATTAAATGGATTGTATATTGTTGGATATCAAGTGGAAGGAACAACTGGATCGGAAATTATTGCTGGAAAAACAGATTTAATTTTAGACAACGGATTTGGTAAGAAGTTTGACGTTCCACTTGCATTGGAAGTTAAAAGATTCGCTTTTTCTGGACATTCCTCTTTGGATGGGTTAACTCAATTAGTACGGTATGCATCACCTTCAAAAATTTACACAATTCATGGAGAACCTGAAGCCCAGGAACATTTTTCACGAACGATTGGATCTCTTGGATATGAGGCAGATATTTTAATTACTGATGACCAGTTACCACAATATCCTTGAAAATTTTCTTTAAAAAATGAATTGGGATTATATTGGATTTTAATGGTCAAAAATCCTTATTACATGGCAGAGATGATGTAATTAAAGAGATTCTTATCTTAACAGAATCAGTTCATCATCAAATAATAGATTTGATTAAAAACGCGTCAAAGATTGAATTAATTGGCATTGGGTTTGGGAATCGAAATTTTCCTTTAATTACGATGAATAAATTTGTACAATTGGAAAATTTAGATGAATCTGAATACAGTTTTTCACTTGATTATGAAGTATTATTGAAAGAAATTATTTACCATGAGAAAGAAGGACGAATATTGCTTGGTTTTTTCCATACACATCCTCGCTCGTCAAAAATATACCCTTCAGAAAAAGATCGATTTTTTATGAAATACTGGCCATATCCCTATCTATGGATGATAGGGGGAAGAAAAAAATCCCCAATTTTAAGGATATTCTCTTTATATGACGATGAGATCATTGAAATTTCTTATAGAATAATGAGTGAATGATTTCGATTTATAATCAATCAGGAAAAAACCCCATAAAGGGGAGTTTGACATTTATTACACCTACCGTTATGAATTTTCTTGCTTGTAATGTGATTACCAAATCGTTCAATTAATAAACTGCTGCAATTATGGCAGTAGGTGTTGTTTCCTTTATCAGAGTGCACATTTCCGATATATACATGATGTAATCCAATATCTTTCGCTATTTCATAAGCAGAATCTAAGGTTTGAATTGAAGTACGGGGTAGATGTTCTAACTCGTGATCTGGATGAAATGCTGAGAAATGCATTGGTATTTCATTTGAAAGCTTATCATGTACCCAATGACATAAATCTCTAATCATATCCAGAGAATCATTCTTCGTGGGAATAATAAGATTAGTAATCTCTAAGTGTACACCAGCCTGATGAAATATTTCGCATGTTTTCAGAACTGATTTCCACGCTCGTGCATCGCAAACCTCTTTATAAAACTCACTTGAAAATCCTTTGACATCAATATTAGCCCCATCAATGAAGTTGCTTATTTTTTTTGCAAGGTTTTCAGTAATATATCCATTATCAACCACAACCATCTTGATATCATATTCACGTGCGAGAGTAGCAATATCTCGAACGTATTCAAAGGCAATCAGAGGTTCATTGTAAGTCGAAGCAATAGATAATCGTCCATTAGAACGAGCAGTTTCCACGATTTCCTCAGGTTTCTTCTTTTCTAACTTCCTAATATCCCTTTCCATGGAAATTCGATGATTTTGGCATTGTAAACAACCTAGATTACATCCATAAGACCCGAAAGAAAGAATTTTTGTTCCAGGAAGAAAGTGATACAATGGTTTTTTCTCAATTGGATCAGGTGTTAAATTAGAAGATATCAAACCATAAGTGCGGGGAACAATCTTCCCATCACGGTTTTCTCGTGCTCCACACCAACCGACCTCCAGATTCGAAAGCGGGCAGAATCTAGGACAAGCTACGCACTGAAGTTTTCCTGATTTAAGGGGCCGAAAAAAACCCCATTCAGTATCCTCTTCGAATTTATTCAACAAATGGGGCTAACAACCTCAAAATTATTTCACATTGAAATCCTATCATTCGATTCGTCATATTTGATCATATTTTTTTCAGCAAGTCGTCCCAGGGTTCGTGTTAAAATAACTGGAGAGATGAGTCCTGTTAATGCTTCTTTCAGTTGTTCCTTCGAAGTTTGTCCTAAGTTCATAATTCCTGCAAGAATATCTACTTCATAAATGTCTTCAGCAGATTCTTCTAATAGAAACGAAATGACCGCATTTTCTGATTTCAATTTTTGTATTTCTTTATCTAATTCATTTTTTTCGTGATCTTTTGCCTCAATTTCAGTTTTGAGTTTTATTTCAAGATCTTGATTATTCTTTGTCAGAATTGCAAGTTTTTCTCTTTTTTGAGTTAATTCAGTTTTTAAATTTTCTATGTCAGCTTTAATTGTTTCTAAAGATTCACTAGTTTCTTTTCTTTCATTTTGTAATGCTTCTAATCTAACTTTTTTTCCCTGTAATTCATCTGAAGATAGAGAGCTTTTATTTACTAATTCTGCTTTCAAATTTGCCTGATTACTGATTTCTTCTTGATAGGATCCAATCTTTGCTTCTTGTTCCGTGATTTGAGAATCTACAGCTTCTTTTTCTTTGATTAGAGTTTCAAGATAATCTTTTGTACTAATCATTTCTTGACTGCGTGCAAACACTAGCTGTTTTATGTCATCTCCTAAGCGATTCAAAGCTTCCTCGCTTCTAAGGAATTTTTCACGTAAAGTATCAGTATTCATTAGTAATCCTCCTTGTCAAATAGGTCTATTTTTATTAATAAATTAACGGTCTCTCCCGCTTCATCAAACGTAAGTACTTTTCTTTCATCCAATTCAGTTAATATTCGTTTGATCGTACTAGGGTCCATGCCTAATGCTGATCTTATCTCAGTTGTTTTGGATTCAGGATTTGGTTTTTTTGCTAGAAATTTTAATAAATTAACTTCTGGACTTTTGATGTACTCTTTTGAACATAGAATTCTAACAGCTTTAAACCTATGTGCGAAAAGGTCTCTTTCTGTTTTTAATCGGTCAAATTCGTTGGTTATGTTTTTCACTTGTGATTCAAATTTTGGTTGAAGTTCATCATGAATACTTTGTAAGGAAGCAATTTCAACGTCTAGGGATCTTAAAGTTGTTGTGGTTGATGATTTATCTGTGTCTAAAATACCCAAATCACTTCTAAAAGCCGAAATTTCTGATTGTATATCAGAAATCTGAGAATTTATTGAATCATTCCCGTTTTGAAATGATGAAATCTCCTGTTCCATGTGTTCGATTTCAGAACGAAATGTTTGTAGATCATTTGTGAGGTCAGATATTTCACGAGTATAGTCATTCGATTGCCGACGGCGCTCTGCGATATGATTCTTCAAAAATTCAATATCAGTAATTAGTGATTTTAGATCCTCCCTTATCAAGGAAACACGACTGCTAAATTTATTCACAAGTTCTTCTAAACTAAGTTCTAATTTTCGAATTTCTTCTGCTGATTTTGGGGTTGCCATAAAACTCTTTCCTCGGTTAATAGTAATTAATTATGTTGAATGATGATATTCTAGTCTCAACTTTTTAAAGAACTACAATATTCCAATTAAACATTTTCCAACTAAAAAATCCTCTCATATGACAGTACTTTGTAAGTTTTTTTTAACACCTCCTCCTGACTTTAATTATAGTCATAGGACAACATCTCTTAATAAAAAGACCTTAATGGTACGAAATTCCCGCCGCCATTTAGCTATTCGGGAG
>SDBT01000655.1_pt1 | contig 55490 bp, 49 predicted proteins | sample 2277101 | NCBI WGS metagenome assembly SDBT01 (sample SAMN10404973, study PRJNA504765) | marine sediment metagenome | isolation source: marine sediment core GS10_PC15, 103 cmbsf | place: Arctic Ocean: Southern Knipovich Ridge | collected 2010 | reverse complement strand
TCCGATGAATCGGGCGAGAAGAAGCGTTGGAAAAGATCGCGACTGACATTGGTCGAGGGCACGAGCAAAAAGGTGTTGCCGGTGGACAACACGATAGCAATGGCCGCCGCCAGCAGCACAGCCCCACCCAAGAGCGGCAGCCCATGTCGGGCGATATGCAGGATCACTGTTTCCGAGGCGGCCCGGCCCAGCACCGAAGTCTGGGTCATCAAGTCCGGGAAAGCGGCCCGGCCCACGATAGCCAACAGGGCCAGGGCGGTTTCGATGACCATCACCCCGGCGATCATGCCGATGACGGCCCGGCGGGCGGCTTTCTCATCCCTGGCGGAGAAGAATTTCTGATACATGCCACTCTCCCCTAAAAGTAACAAGAATGTGGGCAACGCGACCCCGGCCACCCAGAGGAGATTGTGCCCGCCCAGAGGGGTCAGGTGTCCGGCGGGCAGCTGCTGGACCACCGCACCCAGGCCACCTACCTCGAAAATCATGTACGGCAGGGCAAACAGCACGCCCAGGGTAATGATTATACCGTTAAAAATATCGACTGTAACGATGGATACCATCCCGGCCAGGACGGTGAAAATGACAATTGCCGCAGCCGTGATGTACATTCCGGTGGTGGGAGAGATGGCGCCGTCGGTAACGATGCTGAGAATCCAGCCGCCACCGCGGAACTGGTAGGCGGCGATTGTGACGTAAGCCAGGATAATCGCCAGGGTGCCCAGCAGGCGCGCAGCGGCGTTATAGCGCTTCTCAAGCAGGTCCGGCACGGTGTATTCGGCAATGCGCCGCACCCGGCCGGCGATAAAATAAGCCACCACCAGCCCCACCCAGGCGCCGAAGGAGAACCACAACATCGACAGGCCCGACCGGAAGGCCAACCCGGCGCCGCCGAAAAGCGAACCGGAGCCGATCCAGGTGCACACCAGAGTGCCCACCAGCAACGGCACCGGCACCGAACGCCCAGCCACCATGAAGTCTTCGTGGCTCTTTATCGACCGAGAGCGCCATAGGCTGATAGCAATCAGGATCAGTGGGTAAATAAACACCACGGCGACTAGCAGGTTCATATCAAATCTCCTTCAGGGATAAGTTGGACTTTACTCTGGCCCGCGATTTACTCCGGCGGAGGCTGTAATCCGGAAGCCAACAGATTTTTATAGAGAGGGAAACTTACAGCTCACCGAGCCTTTCTATCATCATGTGCAAAGGCTGTAGGAATGCGGTAACCGCCCTCGCAGGAGAAGGCGGTTAAGTTGGATCGCTCTCCCTGCGATACAGTCCCGTACGAAGTATTTCAGGAGGAAGTTTTCGCTGTGCGGCCCCCTAGATGCCGGGCAAAAAACTGCTCCATAGCCCGGTAGAAATCGAAGCGATTCTCTTCATTACGAAAACCGTGACCCTCGTTTTCCTTGACCAGATACTCCACTTCAATACCTCGTTCGCGCAAGGCATCCACGATCTGATCCGATTCGACTTGCGGAACTCGGGGATCATTTGCGCCCTGGGCTACCAGAAGGGGAACCCGAATGCTGTCGGCATGAAAGAAAGGCGAGGCTGCGGTCAGCAGCTCTTTGTCTTGCTCTGGATGTCCGACCATCTCGTAAATCGTGACGCGATACATTTCCCAGTAAGGTGGAATCCCCTCCATCCAGGTAAAGATATTTGAAACTCCGACGTAATCGACGGCACAAGAATACAAATCGGGTGTAAAGGTGACCCCTGCCAGGGTGGCGTACCCGCCATAGGAGCCACCGAAAATAGCGATGCGTTCGGGGTCAGCGATCCCTTCCTCAATGAGCCAGTGCACGCCATCAGTGATGTCATCCTGCATCTTCTTGCCCCATTGCTTGAAGCTGATTTCCCAGAACTCGCGCCCATAGCCCGTACTGCCCCTGAAGTTCATCTGAAGAACGGCGTAGCCCCGGTTGGCCAGAAATTGGACTGACGAGCCAAAGCCCCAGTAATCCCGCGCCCAAGGCCCCCCATGGGGATGGATAACCACAGGCAAATTCTTGGCAGACATCCCCTTCGGCAGTGTTAGATATCCCGAGATTGTCAGGCCATCCCGCGACTGGTACTCAATAGGTTCCATAACCGCTAGGTGGTCCTCGTTCAACCAGGGACTAATATTAGCAAGTTCAATGAGCTTGTCCTCAGCACGGTCGTAAAAATAGTAGTACCCGAGGGATCTGTCGCTGAACGTACGGACAATACACTTGGATTCGTCCTTACTGAAATCCACAACTCGGATTTCCATATCCGGTAGCAGCTTCTCCAACCTGCGTTGAAGGGCTTCCCTTTGCTCGTCGAAGAATGAGAAACCTGACTTGGCTTCCCAGAACTGTACGCCGGTGATGATCTTGCGTTTTTTCGAGTACAGCAGATTGGCAACATCCACCTTGGGATGTTCGTAAACTAGTTCCTCCTCCTTAGCGCTATTCACATCAAAAACGAATACGCCCTGTTTGTCACGACCGCGGTTTGAGGTAACATACAGGTTCTGATTGTCGAAGGTGAACAGAAGGGGGTACAACGTTTCCCGGAAATCAGTGGTTATCAGCGTCGTAAAATCGTCCTCTTCAGTCTGGCGATAGAGGATGCTCTCATTCACACCGTCGGTGGTCAGGGCAACCCGTAATTGGCCACTATGATCGGCCATCCAGTCGCTGATATTTCCCGGATTTTCGGCAGCCAGCGTAAGTTCCCCGGTCACGATATTGATGCGATAGGCGTCATGAATCCGGGCGTCACGGTGGTTCAGGCCCACTAGAATCTCTTCGGGAAGGTCCTCCAGCTCGTCTATGAGTCGAGCCTGTACCTCATCGAAGGGGGTGAGGGCAGCCTCATTCTGGCCATTGATGTCAACGGCATAGATGCGATAGTTTTCGTCGCCGCCGCTATCCCGGGCATAGATAATCCGATTATTATTGGCCCAGAGATACCACGATATATCCCTCTCGGTTGCGTGAGTCACCCGCGTCACCTCATCCGTGCCGATCTGCTGAACATGGACATTCATTCGCCGTTCCCAGGGTTGGGTGAAAGCCACATATTCCCCATTTGGGGACAGCTGGAAACGGGCTTTTTCCGGGTTCCGAAAGAAATCCTCCATGGGGATGATAGGAGCCGGGGCATGCTGGCAGCTGAAGACCGCAGCTGAAAACACGAGGAGTAAAAGTCCCTTGATATTTATATGCAACATGGTAGCCTTCCTTCCCGCGATGGGATTTACGTGTGAGAATAAGGCGATCTGGATCAAAGTAGCTCGGTGCCTTCTAAGTAGATAGAAATTTATCTGCTTCCGGCAGCGTTCGCAACGCGGTTAACCGAAAAGGAATCTCCCCACCAGGGACAATAAGGATAACGCTATAGATGCTGCACCCCTTCCGCTATTCGTTCCACCGCTTCCTTGATATTTTCGATTGAATTGGCATACGACAGACGGATGTAGCCCTCACCAAATGAGCCGAATGAGGCGCCGGATAACGTGGCCACCCCATAGTCCTCCAGAAAGTACTCCTCCAGCTGCTTACTCGAGCGCGGCAGTGCCGTAACGTTGGGAAACACATAAAAAGCGCCCAGCGGTTTATGGCAACCGATGCCCTCGATGCGATTAAGTCCCTCGACAATCACGTCCCGGCGGCGTTGGAATTCGGTTACCATTGAGTCGGCTTCCTCCTGTGGACCCTGCAGAGCCTCAACACAGGCCAGCTGCACGAAACTGTTGGTGCAGGAGTTGCTGTTGGTCATCAAGCGGGCCACCCAGAAGGCGGTTTTCTCCGGCATAACCCCGTAGCCGGCCCGCCAGCCGGTCATGGCCCAGGTCTTGGAGAAGCCGTCCAGCATGATGGTGCGTTCAGGCATCCCGGGGAACGACAGCAACGATACGTGCTCGCTGCCATAGATGATACGTGAATAGATCTCGTCGGCCAGCACGGTGAGATTGTGCTCTGCAACCAGGGAGGCGATGCTCTCCATCTGCTCGCCGGTGATCAGGCCCCCGGTGGGATTAGCAGGCGAGTTCAGGACTAAAAAAGTGGTTTTGGGAGTGATCAGCGCCGCCAGCTCGTCCACGTCGACCCCGAAGTTGTTCTCCTCGCGAATTGGTAGCGGTACCGCTTTTGCCCCCAGCCAGTTGATCACCGATTCGTAGATCGGAAAGCCCGGGTTGGGGTAAATCACCTCGTCGCCGGGGTCCACGCAGGCCAGCAGGGAAAAGAAGATGATCGGCTTTCCACCCGGGGTGACCACCACATTATCAGGCCCCACTGCAACCCCTCGGGTGCGGGACACTTCGGCGGCAATGGCTTCCCGCAGTACCGGTAGCCCCGCTGCAGGGCCGTAATGAGTGTGCCCCTGGTCAAGAGCGCGCTTGGCGGCGGTCCTGATATTGGCGGGGGTGTCGAAATCGGGCTCGCCGATCTCCAGGTGAATCACACTGCGGCCCTGCGCTTCCAGGGCGCGCGCTTTTGATAGCACTTCAAAGGCGGTCTCGGTGCCCAAGCGGTCCATACTCGCAGCGTATTTCATGCGATAATTCCCTTCTATAATATATAGGTCTTTATAAATAGCCACGTCGCAGGTTCGGCCTACCTTTAGTCCGGCGCCCAGCGAGATGGAAACCAGCCGCTGAAACTGTGATTATTATCTCATAATTTAAGGTCGTTTAATAACAGGAACTAAATATCGCGGCCAAAGTTTTGGGCGCTGGGAAAGATGGACGATCGGTTATCACCGTTGCACGCAAAGCCGGTTTCCTGCTAGATTCCACTGCCAAACCGGTGCCAAAGCACACTCTTGGCGGACCAGATACTCGATCATAACCGGCAATAGGGAGTAATATGAAGCTCAAGCTCCATTGGAAGATATTCATCGGTATGGCCCTGGGCGCATTGCTTGCAATGGCTTCCCCCGAAGCGGCGATGAAAGTGGCGCCACTCGGGGATATATTCATGCGCCTACTGAAAATGGTCATTGTGCCTTTGATATTCACCTCCATCACCGCCGGCGTGGCGGGTATCGGCGATTCCCGCAACCTGGGCCGCCTGGGCGCCAAAACCTTTCTGTACTATATGGTTACCAGCGCGCTGGCCATTACGGTAGGGCTGACCCTGGTCAATATCATTCAACCGGGAGTCGGGTTGGTGGTAGCCCAGGAACAGGTGATTAACCCGGCCGACCTGGAGCAGCCCGGTTCGGTGGTCGATATCCTCATGCGCATCATCCCTCTCAACCCGGTGCAGGCCGCCGCTTCGGGAGATATCCTGGGGATCATCTTCTTCGCCATCTTTTTCGGCTTCGCCCTTACGCGCCTGCCGGCCGCCCAGGCGAAACCGGTGCTGTCATTTTTCCAGTCGGCATTCGAAGCCATGATGCAGGTCACTCACGTGGTGATCAGCTTGGCCCCCATTGGAGTGTTCGGCCTCATCAGCCGGGCCATGACCACCATGGGCGGCGAGTTGTTCCAGGCGGTGGGTATGTACATGATCACCATTGCTGCCGGCCTTAGTATCCATTTCCTCGTGGTCCTACCGGTCTTTTTCTTTCTGCTGACCAGACGCAATCCACTGGATCATTATCGGGCTATGGCGGCGGTTATGGCCATGGCCTTCTCCGCCAGTTCCTCCTCAGCTACGTTGCCGCTGACCCTGGAGGCGGTTGAAAAGAAAGCCGGGGTTTCCAACAAGATCTCTAGTTTTGTTCTGCCCATGGGGGCCACGGTCAACATGGACGGCACCGCCCTGTACGAATGTGCCGGGGTGCTGTTCATCGCGCAGGCGCTGGGAATCGACCTGAACTTCAGTCAACAGCTGGTGGTGGTAATCACGGCCCTGCTGGCTTCCATCGGTGCGGCCGGGGTGCCGTCGGCGGGGCTGGTGATGATCTTTATTGTTCTGGAGGCGGTGGGAATCACCACCCCGGCAGCTTATGCTCTGGTGGGAGTGATGTTGGCGGTGGATCGCCCCCTGGACATGTATCGCACGGTAGTGAACGTGATGAGCGATTCCATCGGAGCAGTGGTGATTGCCCACACTGAAGGGGAGCAGTTAAACTACCGGCGGTTGGGGAATGATAGTTGACGGCCGGAAAGTGGCTGTGCCCCATGGTATTGCTTGACCACTCCCGGGCAGGGAAGTAATTTGTCTTAGATTTTTGATAATGTTTGCCCGTGATCCGGACCAAGCTCCAGATCCTTCAATCTTAACATGTAGGGCTCCATATTCGGCTAACGCAGTGCAGGCCTTTTCCGAGAAATCGGGATTAAGGAAGCCTGTTTTAGTTGAGAGGCGCCCAGTTATTTTCACAGAACGGATCTGTGAAGCTGCCGGTTCACGGGCTACTTTTTTCCCCGTCGATTCCCGCTGGAGAGTCGGTGCCTATTCAGTACGGGCCAGCATCCTGATGCGGCGCTGGAAGGCCTGCAACGCCGGCTCCGGCCCCCTGACTTCCAATGTAACCATGCCATCTTCGTCCAGCCGGTTCTTTACTTCCAGATCCCGGTAAACCTGATGTATCAGCTTGCCTGCACCCAGAGGCACCTTTAATACAGCGGCCTGGAAATGGCGGCTGTGGGCCTGCAGGATGGCCTCTTCCAAGGTCTCCAAACGCAGATGCCGGCGGGCGGAAATCATCAACGCCTGGGGGAACTTCCGTTTTAGGCGAGCCAGGATATCGCCGTTGGTGACGGCATCAACTTTGTTCAGTACGATCAGACTGGGATTGTCGAGCACGCCCATTTCCGTCAGCACCTCATCGATGGTGCGAAGATGATCCTCCACCTGGGGACTTGACGCGTCCAGCAGCTTGATGATCAGGTCAGCCTCAGCCACTTCCGCCAGAGTGGTTCGGAATGAAGCGATTAAATGGTGTGGCAGTTTACGGATGAACCCTACGGTATCACTCAGCAGGATCGGTTGGTGGTCCCCCAATTCCAGTCTGCGAGTAGTCGTATCCAAGGTAGCAAACAGCTGGTCCTCTACCAGCACCCCAGCGTTGGTCAGGGCGTTCATCAGGGTAGATTTCCCGGCGTTGGTATAGCCCACCAGCGCCACCTGATACAAATTTTTTCGCTGCTTGGAGCGGGTGTCGTGATCGGCTGCTAGGCGTTTTAAGTCCGATTTGAGTTTAAGGATACGGTCGCGGACGATGCGCCGGTCTACTTCGATCTGGGTTTCACCGGGGCCGCCACGGGTACCAATGCCGCCCTTTTGCCGTTCCAAATGGGTCCATTGACCGCTGAGGCGGGGCAACAGATACTGCAGCCGGGCCAATTCCACCTGGGTTTTGGCTTCCCGCGTGCGGGCATGCCGGACGAAAATATCCAGGATCAGACCACTTCGGTCGATGATCTTTATCGTTTCTCCCGCCAGAGTCTGTAGGTTCCTTTGCTGCGTGGGGGAGAGTTCCTCATCTACGATGATCAGGTCGCAGTCCAAGGCGGTGGCCTGCCGCATCAGGGTTTGGGCCTTGCCTTTCCCCAGGAAGGTGGCGGCATCGGGTCGTTTCCGGGCCTGCACCACCCTCCCCAGCACCTCGGCCCCAGCGGTCTCAGCCAAAAGGCTCAGCTCGTCCAGGTATTCATCCGTTACCTGCGAAGAAGTGCTTTCCCAGCGTACCCCCACCAGGATTGCGGTCTCCTTATGAACGTCGTCGGAGGGATTTATATGCATTACCGTAAATCAGCTCGAGTACTGCCACTACAATCAGTAAATAAAGTAGTGGTCGCCAAAGTTCCCGCCCGAAACGTGCTTGTTGGATCCACCGCTCAATATCGATATCCTCTGTCAACATGAAAGCTCGGCCGGGGGTAAACAACCCCTCCAAGTCCGCCCGCTCCAGGGTCTTCGAGTTCAGCTCGGTACCGGGTGTATTGACCCGGAATTGAAGGCTATGCTCCTCGTTTGCCGGAAAGGTATCGTCATTTTGCCCAGCTATGGCAAGGGTGTAGATCCCCGGTTGGGCCAGTCCCCGCAGGACGACACTGCGGGTCCGGATATCAGGGATCACCAGGCTGGTGACATTCCGGGGCCCGATTATGGTCATCGGCGAGGTGGCCTGGCGGCGGGAGACGGACAAACGGGGTAAGTCACCCACCCGCAGATCGGCCAGGTAGCGGTTGCTGGGGCGCCAATAGATCAGGTGATGCCACAGGGGGATAAAGCTGCCCCTGACGGGTATCTCGGTCCATTGCAAGTCGAACGGCAGGGCGAAAAGAAAGAGGCTGCCTTCATCGCTGGAAGAGAGGGTCAGCACAGGCCGGCCGTCGTTCAACCGCAGCACAACCTCGTCCGACCCCCGGGGGTGAAGCGGATAAAGCCGGGAGACTGATGGCAAGTCTTCCGCCTCGCGGACGAAAACCTGCTCCAGTAACGAATGGCGTAAAGCCTTTTGATCCAGCCGAAGGGGTGCACTATAGTTCTGCGTCGCCAGGTCTATTGGAGGCAGATCCAATTGGTCTGCCAGCGCCCTCAGTGCCTCGATACCGGCTTGATCCCGGCCCGGGATAACGATAACCGTGCCCCCCGGCGTCAGGAACTCGTTCAGCTTCCGCGGCAGTAAACGAGGCACATCCGTTAAGCCGTTAGCGATCACGTAATCGTAGTCCTGTGGTTGCCACCCCAGATCGGAAGGGGCTACTATGCGCAGGCGGATACGGGGATTGGCCTGGGACAGCGCCTGCAGAGCCGCTCCGGTGAACGCGTCGGTCGGATCCGGTGGCTGTATCAGCAGCACCCTGACTTGTGAAGGAATAAAGGCATGGAAGTAAAAGCGGTTGTCCCCGGGCCGATCATCGCGTTCGATCTCGGCGTAGCCCTGTTGATGGCCCGCCTCGGCGGGTGCTACCTGGAACTCCACCGTTTTTTGTTCGCCCGGTTTCAGGTTCACCACCAGCTGGCCGGAGCGTACCTCATTGAGTACCACCTGCACTGGGTGCTTGGTTTTGGGCCGTCGGCCGGTATTGCGAAGTGTGACGGCGACATCCATCAACTCGCCTGCCAGCGGGATGGTAGTCATCACGTCGGCACGGGTGATGGCCACGTTATCCGCCTGGGGCGGTGAGGGCAGCAGAAAGAAGTGCCAGTCATGCCAGAATGTGGTGTCCTGCCCCAACAATCGTAGGGCGCGTTGCTGGTGGGTCTGGAAATCGCTGAGAATTATCATTTCGCGGTTGGCAAACAGCCGGGAATCTTCGCGGAAAGCTGTCGAGCTTAAGGTGTCGACGGCCGCCGCCAGGTTGTCCTGATAGTAACCCGGTCGGCACAGGTTGGCGATTTCTGCTACCCGTGGCAATTCCGCCACCGGGCCGGAGTAGATGGTCCGGGCATCCGACAACCGCAAAATGGTTACCTGGCCCCGGTTGTCTTCCGTCCGTAAATGACTGAATAGGGCACTAAGGCGCTCCTTCACCAGTTGCTGGTCGCCTCGCCACCCGGCCTGGGTTGATTGCTGGGTCCCACCGCTCATGCTAAACGAATCGTCCACCAGCACCACCGTGAGAGTGGCGGTACTGTCGCCCAACCAGCCGCGGTAATAGCCTCTAACCACCGGCCGGGACAGCAGCAGCACCAGGAGTAGCAACAGCAGGGTCCTGAGGAGGAGCATCAGCCAATGGCGCCAGCGCAACCGGCGGATGGAATGATGGCGCATCCGGCGCAGAAACTGTAGTGAGCTGAAATCAAGCACTTTGGTGTTCAAGCGGCTGATGAGGTGGATCAGCAGCGGCAGGGCAATAGCGGGTAGTGCCCAGAGTACCTGGGGAAACAGGAAGCTCACAGCGGCGCGGCCATCATTAAGGTCATTACTCCGCCGGCGAACAGTGGAATGGCAACGTTATCGTTGACTACCCCCCAGGGGATCAATTCGGCCAGGGTAGCGGTGGCGGCGCCGGCCATTGCCACCGCGCCGGGAAGGCCTCCGGCCAGAGCTATAGCCAGGCATACCACGAAGCAACCGGCCGTGCCTTCCAAAGTCTTATTACCGAGACGCAGGCGGCCGTACCGTATTCCCACCAGTGCGGCTGCTGAATCACCCAGGCTCATGAACAGCATTGCCAGGATGGCCACAGTTGCCGGGAACAACACCACTGCCGATAGCGCTCCCAGGAAGACAAAACTGGCGCCGGTGAAACGTTCCGCTTCGCTGGAGCGGGTCAGGCCGCCGAAAATTCGCCGGTAATATCGCCGGCCCCAAGCAGTGCTGGTACGCAGCACTTCCGCGCTGAGTAAACCGATAGTCATAACGCCCAGGACAATTATGGTGCTGTCACGGCCGGCCAGCCAGTAGCCCAACGGTATCAGGCTCGAGGCCAGGTGAACCAACTTGCGGCCCAGTTCCTCAGGGGGAATTTTCCGGGCGCTGGTCACCGGCTAAGATCTTTAAAGCGAGCGGAGATATCCGCAGCTTGGTATAGCCCGGAGCCCACAACGGCGATATCGATGCCGGTGGCCGATACCCTTCCAATAGTATCCAGATTGACCCCGCCATCCACCGCCACCAGGTAAGACCGGTCCTGCCGGGCAGCCACGGCCGTTTCCATCGTCCCCAGACTCTCCTCGATGAACTGTTGGGCACCAAAGCCTGGTTGAACCGACATAATAAGCAGGTAATCCAGTAAATCGAAGTAGGGTGTCAGAGCGTTGAAATCGGAACCGGGATTGATGGCCACTCCCGGCGCCGCGCCCAACTCTCGAATGACCCTCAAGTCCCGAGCCAGATTCCGGCTGGCTTCCAGGTGCACAATCAGGGTGTGCGCCCCGGCCTGGACGAATTGCTCCAGATACCGTTCGGGATACTCAATCATCAGATGGACATCGAGCCGGGCCGTGGCCAGCCGGTGGATGGCAGCCACAATCATAGGGCCGAAGGTGATGTTGGGCACGAAATGACCATCCATCACGTCGATGTGCAAGCGGGTGGCTCCGGCAGCCTCCACCACTTTTATCTGTTCCTCCAGGTGGGCGAAGTCCGCGCTGAGCAAACTGGGTGAGATGGTGCAGTTCATTCGCCCCGCCTTTTCGTCTGGTTCTGGTCGTAGGTACTGACCGTGAGGTTGACGGCCCGCTTAAGCTTCAAGACAGTGCCCCCTGCAATGCTCTGTTCCACTACCGTATTGGGCAGCAGGTTGGGGGCATAAATGTAGCGTACGTGGCCCACATCGAGGCCGGCGTCAAGGATTTCCCGGCGGGCAACCTGGTAGCCCATACCGATAACGCTGGGTACATAGTAGGAAATGGGCGGCTGGCCCTTGCTGACCATCAGTGAGATGCCAGAGCCCCGGCGGAGCAGATTGCCCCCTTTCGGCGACTGCCAGGTAACCATCCCCGAGGGATAATCGTCACTATAGGTGGTCATCACGGTATCGATACTCAGGCCCGTTCGAGCCGCTGCGATCTCGGCGGCCCGCAGGGTCATCCTTACCAGGTCTGGGATTTCCACCATTTTTTCCTCGGCCGTGACCGTCAGCAGTATGATCCGCCCCCGCTTCACCCGGGAATAAGCCAGGGGGTGCATTTCAAATATCTGGTTGGGAGGATATTCCTGGGTGTGGGCCACCGCCGCCTTCGTGGCCCGGAAGCCGGCCTTGCGCAGAACTCTGGCGGCATCAGGGTAGGGCAACCCCACAACATTAGGTAGGAATCGCACCTGGCCGTGCCGTACATACAGCGGCATTACTGCTTGATCCAGGAATAGCATAAGAATTAGTCCCAGCACCGCCAGTGCGGTAAAATACCTCAGCGCGGCCCGGTAGCTCATGTCTTCCTCAAGCGTACGGCGAAAACTCCATCCACTTGATGCTCAGGGGGAAAGGTGGCCAGCGCTCCCTGTTCATCGATCCATCCGGTAGGTACCCCCGGCGGCAGGGGATCGAGGTAATAATGTTGGTGCCGGTGCTGAAATGTGGTCACCAGCTCCCAGTTTTCCTCAGGTTCCAGGGAACAGGTGGCGTAAACCAGCAGGCCCCCGGTTGGCAGCAGCTCGTCGGCGCGCTCCAACAGAGCCAGCTGCAAGGCAACCATCTCCGGCAGGTGCTCAGGCTGTCGGCGCCAGCGCAGGTCCGCCCGGCGGGCAACCACCCCGGTACCGGTGCAGGGGGCGTCGATGAGGATTTTATCAGCCTTTGGCAGCGCTGTTTTCAGGACGTCACCGGGGTAGATGTCCACGTTTTTAAGGCCCAGGCGATTAAGGGTGTCACGGATCAACGCCACCCGCTCGGAATCGATTTCGCAGGCTGCCACACGTCCAGCGGAACCGACCTTATCGGCCAGGACGACTGCTTTTCCGCCGGGACCCGCGCAGAGGTCGATGATTGTTTCCCCGGGTTGAGGATCCACCGCCGCCGTCACCGCACCGGCTGAGGGGTCCTGGACGATAAACGAGCCGCCGGCCAGCATCTCGGCCGACAATAGCGGAGCCGGGGACGGTTCAGCGGCCAAGTAGTCAGGCAGAAGCGGGTGTGGGTGAAGCATGACCTCTTTATCCGCCGCTCTCGAGGCCAGTTGCTGCTGCAGTTTTTCGTCGACCCGCCGGCGGAACCAGACAATTGGCGACTGGTTGTTCCATTCCATCAGCGCCACCGTGCGTTCGTGTCCCCACTGCCGGAGCCATTTCTCTACCAGCCATTGAGGATGACTGTAAGCAGTGGCCAGATCTTCAGGTACGGCCAGGGCTGCCGGGGGAGTTTCCGGATTCCGACGACTTAGTTCCCGCAGTACACCGTTTACCAACCCGGCCGCTCGGCCAAGGCTGTTGGCTCGGGCCAAATTTACCGTGGTGTCCAGGGCGGCCCGGGCCGGTACCGAGTCCATGTAACGCAACTGGTAGGCCCCCAATCGCAGGAGGCGGCGGACCCGCGGCTCCAAATGGTGGAAACGACCATGGTAGCAACCGGACAGGTCGGCATCCAAGCGGGCCTGCATCCGGGTGGCTCCCAGGACCAATTCGGTAGTGAACCGGCGTTCCCGATCTGATAAAGCCGATCCCGCCAGGGCAGAATGCAACAGATCATTTATCCGGCCACCGCGGTGCACAGCTGTCAACACACCAAAGGCTGTCTGCCGAGCTGGGTCAACTTTGACACCGCTATCGGCACGTTTTCCTGTGTGGCCGGCCGCCAACGCCTACTCCAGCAACTGCCCAACTGCCAGGTGGCGACCTCGCAGGAAATCCTTAACCGAAAGCCGCCGCCGGCCTTCCAGTTGCACCGCGGCCACCTGTAAGGAACCACTGCCGGTGGCAATTTCGAGGTAACCCCTGCCGGTATCCAACACTACCCCCGGAGCTCCGGAACCGCTTCCTGTACGGGCGTCGAATATCTTTAGCCGTTGGCCTTCTAAACGGGTAAACGCCCCGGGGGCGGGCGAAAAGGCCCGGACCTGATTAACAATTCGAGTGGCTGGAGTATGCCAATCGATCAACAGGTCGGTCGGCTTGATCTTCGGGGCGGCTGTTGGCGGCTGGTTGGGGGCCTCGGTCTGCGGCCTGGATTGGATGGTGCCCCGTTCCAGCTCATCGAGGGATTCCACCAGCAGTTGCGCACCCTTGCGGGCCAGGCGCTCAGAGAGCGATCCGAAATCATCCTGCGGGGTGATGGGCTCCTCCCTTTGCAGGAGGATGTTTCCGGCGTCAATGCGGTTGGTAAGGACGATGGTGGTTATGCCGGTCATGTTCTCGCCATTGAGCAGGCAGCGCTGGATGGGAGCCGCCCCGCGATATTTCGGTAGCAGGGAGGGATGCAGGTTTATAGCGCCTTTGGGGATGATTTCCAGTAGCGAATCGGGGAGAATACGAAATGCCACCACTACCAGCAGGTCCACGGCAAAGGCCGCGACCTGTTCCAGGAAGGCGGGCTCTCGCAAGCGGGCGGGCTGAAGAACCGGATATCCCAGCTCCCGGGCTTGGTGTTTAACTGGTGGACTCTTGGTCTTGCGGCCGCGCCCGGTGCGCTTGTCCAGCCCGGTAACCACGGCCACCACCTGGTGGGATGATTGGTGCAATCTCTGAAGAGCGGGAATGGCGAAATCAGGGGTTCCCAGATAGACGACTTTCATGGAAACCGTGCCATCCTTCCCATCGCGTTAACATTTAAAGAATAATACCGGTACTCGGAGCTCCGGTCTCTGCTATCTCCGACAGGCGCTTGGTAATCAGTGACCGCTTGGCCGGGGTCAGATAATCGGTAAAAAACACTCCGTTTAAATGGTCCACCTCGTGCTGGATGACGCGGGCCAGCAGACCATCGAACAAGTCTTCATGAGCTTCGCCGTTCTCATCTAAGTACCTCAATACAATCTCCGCCGGGCGCGGGATGGTGGCCCGGATCTCGGGGATGCTCAGGCAGCCCTCCTCTATCTCCGCCAAACCCCGGGTATCCAGAATCTCGGAATTTATGATGATCCGGGGACGGTCATCTTCTTCCTCACCCTGGCTGATATCGACAACCATGAAGTTCAGGCCCACTCCGATCTGGTTGGCGGCCAACCCCATCCCGGCCTCCTCGTACATGGTGTCGAACATGTCATCCACCAGCGCCATAGCGTCCTGGATGTTTTCGACCGGCTCGGTTTTTTGTCTGAGGATAGGATCGCCGAACTTGACAACGGGGAAGACCACCATCAGTCGGCTACGGGAGCCTCGGAGCCTTCACCGGCGGGTCCCACGATATAGGCTCGGGCCACAGTGAGTTTGGCTCCCTTACCCACATCCAGGATCACCCGGGAATCATCCTTACCCTTGAAAGCCTCGATCTTGCCATAGATACCCCCACGGGTAATCACCTGGTCACCCTTCTTCAGAGCGGCCAACAAGGTGCTTTGGGTCTTCCTTCGTTTCATCTGTGGGCGAATAAGCAGAAAATAGATGATGGCGAACATCAGCACCATCGGTAGAAACGCCATCGGCCCTCCTCCCGACTGCTGACCGGGTTGGCTTAATGCATATAAAACGTCCAATTATACTCCTTTTTTCATTGGTGGTAATTTACGACGGCACCTACCGGTTAACAATGCGGTCAGCCGGCGGTACCCGGGATGAAAACCGCTCCTGAGACGCTTAATGTGTTATTCGCGGAAAGGTTCCACCCGGTTGCCGGATATCGTGCTGCGGGAAGTTGCTGTGAGGAGGCCGATTATTTACCGGCGTCGGCGGTCGCTTGGGCGGCTTTTTCGCTCCGGCCGCCCGTAATGCCGCGCACCGACCAGGACACAACCGATTTGAGACCCTCGAAAGTGGCGGCGGGCACGCGCCGCAGGTGGTTCTTGGCAGCATTCCAGATAATCCGGGAAAGGGTGCTCGAGGCTTCATCCACCAGCGGCTCGAGCATGGCGGCGGCCTCCTGGTTAACCGCGTGGCGTTCGACTTCCAGATCCACTAAACCTCCTTCCAACGCGCGGTGGAAGAACCTGCGGGTCAGCAGTCCTATCCTCAGGGTAATCAGAGCATTGGACGATCCCTGGACGACGGCGTCCGATATCAGGATCGATACCAGGTTCGCCCCGGGAATGGCCCCTACTATCGATGCACCGATCAACGCTGGCCCGATCTGGGAGCCCAGGTTCAATTCCTCCCGGTCGGTGGGTCGCAGGGCTGCCTCGACCACATCAGCATATAGTGAGGGTAGCACTTTTATCCTGGAGTGGGGATAATATAAATCGGCAAGCTGGTTGATCAGTGAGACCTGCTTGCCGAGCAGTACCATAGTATCCAGGCGCCCTGATTGTGATATGGCTGTATGATAGAAAATAGTTTCGGCCGCTTCCAACATGAGGCTGTTCGATTTCTCGAGTAGTTGAATATATACCTCATTCAGGAAATAAGGACCGTCGGTGGATACCAGGTCGAGATCGATTGCCGGGTACCGACGATGTTGCCTGGCCAGATGGGCCAGGTAGCGGTTATGAGCCCAACTGCCGGCCACCCATGAACGCTGGGTGCGGCGAAGAGCCGAAACAAGCAATACAAATGGGTACACCACAACCGCACAGAAGAGCATAGCCAGAAACAACCCAGCCAGCCAGCCCAGCCCAGGGTGGACTAATGCCAACAGCGTTACCAGGTAAATACCGGCGCTGAGTATAAACATACCCAACATACTGAAGAAACCGAGACTACTAATGATCACGAGGCGTTTCATGGGGAAAATGTGGGATGGAACAAAATTACGGTAGGAGAGATTTCAATTACTAATTATTTTGTGTCCCCGACTTGAAGCCGGCCCTAAACGGTGATATTTGTCACACTGTTGGTTCCAGCGAAATTGTTGAAGTCGGTGATCAGTTGGTCCACTTGGGCAATGGTAGTACAGGCCATGAAGAGCCGGCGCCACTTGGCCGCTCCCGGAAAGCCTTTGAGGTACCAGTTCATGTGCTTCTTGGACAGGTTAACCGTAATGCGTTCCGAATGGTACGACCTCAGAAGTTCAAAGTGTTCCCGGCAGGTGTCGGCCATCAGCGCCGGATTCACTTGAATTGCAGGGCCACCGTTGAGCAGTTCTCTGATCTGCCTGAAAATCCAGGGGCTGCCCAGAGCGCCGCGCGCCACCATCACCGCGTCGCAGCCGGTCTCGTCAAACATCCGCAGGGCGTCATCGGCCGTATGAATGTCGCCGTTACCGATTACCGGAATCCTAGCCTGCTCCTTGACCGCTTTGATCAGGCTCCAGTCGGCTCGGCCGGTAAAGCCCTGGCGCGTCGTACGGGGGTGGAGGGTCAGGGCCTTGGCGCCGCACTCCTCGATAATCGCGGCTGCCTCGATGGCTACCAGGCTGCTGGAGTCCCACCCCGACCGCATCTTGACGGTTACAGGCAACTGCCCGGCCGCCGCCACAGTAGCTGTCACCACCTCCCGCATGAGCGGCAGATCCCTCAATATGGCCGAACCGGCTCCTTTCTTTACAATTTTCGGCACCGGACAGCCGAAGTTCAAGTCGATCAGGTCCGGCCGGTAATTTTCAGCCAGGTAGGCCACCGAGGCAGCGAGAACCTCTGGTGTATCTCCGAATACCTGGATGCCAATTGGCCTTTCATTGGGCGTGAATCGTACCAGGCGCAACGTTTTGTCCCCCCCACGGATTACACCGTTGGCGCTCACGAATTCGGTATAGACCAAACTGACCCCAAAACGCCGGCACAGCACTCGGAAAGGGTGGTCGGTTACTCCAGCCATAGGGGCCAGAAATACCGGGTGGTCGATGCATAGCGATCCTATCTGTAACGGTGATGGCGGCATTGCAGACGAATTTACATTTGTTCTAGGAGGAAGTTAGACATCTGATCGGTGAGAAAAGGATCAGCGACCAGGATCAGCCGTAGGCAGTTTCGCGAAGAAGCCTTTGATAGCCACGATCAACTCATCGTTGCTCTGGTATTCCGCTACGGTCACATTATGGTCCCCGGCAATCATGGCGGACAAACGACGGCCCGGCTCAGGATGGTATAGGGCCAGTACCGGTTTGCCGGAATATCCGGCGTAGGCAATTTCCACGCCCACGCCTAACGATGGCACAGTCACTTCAGCGACCAGCACCTGCGAGACGTCGATCAAAGCGATATCCCTTTGATAGACTTGCTCACACGTTAATTCCCGGTCCCCCATTTTAGTTGTTTTCAGGTCACCAACGAACTCGGTCAGTACCCTTCCATACTGCCCCAGATCCTGGATGATAAAGGGGTATATATCGGCCCGTTGCCGTCCGCCGCTGATGCTGCCCGAAAAGTAGATGTCCATAGATGAATGAACTTAAGTACTGTGCCCCCTACCCACAATGCGGAACGGTGCATCGGGATTGGCCTATTCCTCAATGGTAACTGTTAACTAATTCACATAATTCAATCAACAGGCTAGATAATTAACAGGATATGGTTAGTGTCCGATAATTCTACTGGTAGATGGATGCTGTTTTATACGAGTTCCATACTCCAAGAATGAACTAATAGTATTACGTGCATTCGTTACACCAATGTATTTTGTGGAATGTATAATAGTATCCGGGACGTATATAATAAGAATAATTGGAGAAGCAGTACGAGCAGTATATTGAATAGTTCATCAGGTATACATTTGGATATCTGGTATGCCCGTATTTTTATTATGTATATCTACTCTACGAATGTTGTATGGTATGATATGGTATCTCATTGTATAATGAGTGGTCCAAAGGTTGTATGCTCGGCAGGTTATTCTTGAGCAGTATGACATTGATAGCGAAGTATGGGCTCGCAGTATATATGGATTGCAACCAATATTAATAAATGCATACTGGAAAACTCATAATACAAACTGATATAATTGTAATAATATGTGCATATAGAAAATACAATAAATAGTGTAGAATAGAATAACATAATAATTAAACACTATCTCGTGATGTGTGATAGAATAATAGGGCGATTGTATAAATCCAAATATAATACAGAAACATAGGGAATAATAAAGAATATATTACCAGGAATAAGATAATTGCCTCATATTAAATAATATGAGGCAATTATAAGATGATCGTGATGGTCAGTTTAAAGTGCAGAGAAACGAGCGTTTATAACCTCCCAATTAATATTGTCGATAAAAGCGTCGATATAACTGCCGCGATCAGTACCGTAATCAATGGCGAAGGCGTGCTCGTAACTATCCAGTACCAATACGATATCCTGAAGCACCGGAAAGCCGGTATGATGCTCAGTCATGAGATAGGTGTGCAACTTGCCGTCGACGCGCGATTTGGTCACGACCACCCAACCGATGGTACATAGTGCGGTGGCTTTTAAGTCCTTGACAAACTCATCGTAAGAGCCGAAGGCAGTATTGATGGCGGAGGCCATCTCCGAACTGGGTTTGCCCTTGGGACCCAAATTCTCAAAATAGAACTGATGCAGGTAGGCACCATTGAAAGCGACCGCCTCACGGCGTTTGAGCTCCGACCAATGACCCCAACTATAGTTGGTATGGGATTTATCGGCTTTTTTAAGCTCCTCCTCCATCAGATTAATGCGGGCGACGTAGCCTTTATACAGGCCGAAATGGGCCTGCAATTGCTTATCGGAAATACCCTTGAGGGCGCCTAGCAGGTAGTCAAAATTGTGAACTTCATGTAACATGATCATTCTCCTTTATTGGTAAGATCAATGGAAAAAGAGGGTGGCTGAAAAGAGTCATTTAAGATCATCTGAAAGAGATGCCCGGGTGGCCGGTGATAATGTGGCCGAGTATTCATAATCACCCAGGGAGATTACAGCGGCCAGAGGAGTATTCTGATCCTTGAAGCTGGAGGACTGCTCCGGGGATAAGGGGAAACGCAAGTAGTGCACTGAACTGATTTTGTCTTCCTCAGCGCGGCCGGCCTCAAAGGACGCATAGACTTTATCCTGACCCACCTGGAGCCAGAGGCATTGGCGGTCGGTGAGGCCCAGGAACCTGCTAAGCCGATCCTTGATCTGGTCACTCTGGCTGATCTCAATGAAAAGTGTGGCACTGAGCTCCCCCTGGTCAGGGATCAGGTCATTATAGACGTCAATTTCGGCTTGGATTTGATTATCGTGCACCAACCGCTCGGTTCGCATCATCTCCTGTATTTGGAAAATGATGGTAATGCGATCTTCAAAAGTCAGCGAGATCTCGGGTCCCAGTTGGATGCGGCGAACTTTCTTATGGTCCATTACTTCCCGCCGGGACTCGGCCCGAATCTTTTCGTACTCGGCGATATCCAGCAGGTCGGTTGGCTTGATCTTCTCCATTTTACTCCCCGGTAGTACTCAACTACCCAGTCCATAGGCGTAGTGGATCAACTGTATGGGGTGGGCGGCTGAGATTTCTCCCCCGCTGGCCTGGTGGAGCTGCAGCCCGGCCAGGGTACAATCCGAGCAATTATAGACCGCCGGTCGTTGGTTGAGCTGCCGGACCAGCTTATCGGCCATTTTCATTGAGGCCTGGAAGAATTCCGCTTTTAAGCCCCAGCCGCCGTCCATGCCGGAGCACTTGTCCACCAAACGCACCTTGGTACCCGGAACCAATCGTAGCAGGTCACGACTGTGATAGCCGCTTTTTTGCGCCTTGAGATGACAGGGCAAATGATAGTTGATTTCACCCAGCTCGTTCACAAAATCGGTGCGCAGCTGCCCTTCCTTATGCAGTTGCATAAGGTATCTGGAAATGTCCACCGTACTCGCCGACACTCGGGCGATAAGTTCGGCTAGGTGCGCTTCCCCATTATCAATGTAGGTATAGTCCTGCCTGATAGTCAGGGAGCAGGTGGGCGGGCCGGTGACCACTACCTGGTAGCCGCGGTCGATCCAGCGGGCTAATTCCTCCAGGTTGGGCCGAGCTTGACGGCGGAAGGCTTCGAAATCTCCGTGAGACAGATGTGGCGCCCCGCAGCATTGCTGGGGAGGATACTGCACCTCCACCCGGTTGTATTCCAGCACCTCTACCGCCATCCGCCCGATGACAGGATCGTTGGCGTTGGTATAGCAGGTGGCGAAGATCACCACCCGGCCCACGGGATTAGTGACTACCTTGGTCTTGCGGCGGTGCCAGCGAAACCACCTGGCGAAGGTCTGCCGATGAAAACGTGGCAATACCCGCTGGCGGCTGATACCCATGAATTTTTCCATGAGCCAGCGCATAGGGGCCAACCGGTTGCCCCAGTTAGAGAAGGGCGCCATCAGTGACCCCAGTCGGCCGGATAGGTCCGTTCGGCTCAAAATGATATCACTCAGCCGCCGGCCTCTGGCCTTGGTCCGTACCGCCTGGGCGCGCAACATCAGCCGGGGGAAATCGAGCTCAAACTCGTGCTCCTTGTCGGGTGTGTAGGGACAGATTGGATCGCACAACCGGCACTGGTAGCACAGGTCCACAACCCGCCATTGTTCCGCCTCAGTCAATTCGGTCACATAACCGACAAACTCCACTTCTGCGCTGGCTTGGACGGCGTGTTGGCCTTCGGGCAGGTCGAGGAAATCGGTGCGCTGCCGGGCCGCGCCTATCCGCCCTTCTTCTTCGGCGACCTGGCGCTTACGATCGGCCTGGTAGTCGATGGCCTTGAATAAGGCCGGGAACGACGGACACAGGTTGAAGCATAAACGGCAGCCCACGCAGATATCAAAAACGCGGTGCAGCTCCCGGTCCAGGGAAGATCGTTCCCAGTACAGAGGACTATTGATGTCATAAACTGTATCAGTGGTATCGGAGTGATTTATCAGCGACATGGCAGATCCGGATAATAATTTTCGGTGTGCCTGGCGATAGAGACTGGGCTGCCGCGGTATCCCGGGACACCGCGGCAATTATATTCGGATTAAAGAGTATCCAGGGTAGCCTGGAACTTGCCAGCATGCGATTTCTCGGCCCGGGCCAGGGTCTCGAACCATTCTGCGATCTCATCGTGCCCTTCCTCGCGGGCCGCTTTGGCGAACCCCGGGTACATCTCGGTATACTCGTAGGTTTCACCGGCTACGGCAGCCTTGAGGTTGGCCTCGGTATCACCGATAGGCAGCCCGGTGGCCGGGTCGCCCACCTCAGACAGGAACTCCAGGTGCCCGAACGCGTGTCCGGTCTCGCCGTCGGCGGTGTTCTTGAACACACCGGCCGCCTCGGGGTAGCCTTCTATGTCCGCCTGGCGGGCAAAGTACAGATAGCGGCGGTTGGCCTGGGATTCACCGGCGAACGCGGCCTTCAGGTTCTCTTCGGTTTTGCTCCCTTTCAAACTCATTCTTAATACTCCTTCTTATTGGTGCTCGAAAAATGCCTGTGGTGCAGGCAGGTTACACCGCCTCAATAGCAGTGAAAATTTCGTCCATGGTGGGGGTATCGTCTCCAGGGCTTTTTTCGACGTTCAGCCAACGGATAACCCCGTCTTTATCGATCAGAAACTCCGCTCGCGTGGAGAAACCATTGGGCATGGCCACATCATATTGGTTGGCAATCTTGAGGCCCAGATCGCTGATCACCTGAAAATCGATGCCCCCTAATGAATCGCAGAAAGCTTTCTGACTGAAGGAATTATCAACGCTGACGGCAATGACTTCAGTGTCCCGGCTCCGGAATCCCTCCAGATTACGGTTGTAGGTTGGCAATTGCACCGAACAGACCGGCGAAAAAGCCAAGGGATAGAACACCAGAAACACGTTCTGCTGCCCCTGGTATTGATCAAGCGAAACCTCTTCACCCGCCAAGTTCTTACCTGTGAACCCCGGTGCTTTATCTCCTACTTTCAGTGGCATGGCGCATGGTTCCTTTCATTTGTGAGCATTCCTTACAAGTCCCGGTGATTTCCAGTGAGTAGTCAGCGACCTGGAAGCCTTGCTCGAGAGATAGCCGGTCGGCAATACCTTCTAAGGGAACATTGACATCGTAGATTCGACCGCATTTCTCGCAGCGGAAATGATCATGCCGCTCGGTAGTACCGTCATATCGCACGTGACCGTTGTCGAATATCCGCTTGATAAGTCCATGATCCGCCAACTGGTTTAAATTGCGGTAAACAGTCCCCAGGCTGACACTGGAAATCTCCCGCTGTACCTGTGCGAAAATCCATTCGGCCGTAGGGTGTGTATTAGTCCCCCGCACAATATTAAGGATAGATTCTCTTTGAGGGCTGTAGCGCATTAACTAAGAATTATTCCTATTTAAAATTACAGGCCCGTAGTAGCCGGTGCAAGCTAATTTACGCTATTTCTGATCAGTATTCGAGGGATAAGCGGCAGCCGTGACTCTTACTGCAAACAGTGTGGCTGCAAAAGGTATGGAAAAATTCACCAGCGCCTGAGTTATCGTTCCCCGGGGGTCTTTGATTTACCACCTTGTTTCGGTGAAAAGGACCACGACAGGCTATAGTGCTTTAGGGGTGCCCCGGACAGATAGCTAACGTCGAAAACAACCGGAGGAGCATTCTGGATGGTGCGGCCGGTGAGGTTGAATAGCCCCATTTGCAATTCAAAACCTTTCACCTTAACGCCGAAAGCTGCTGTGATCCAATAGATAGACGATTTGGTTTGTTCACGAGCGGGAAACAGCGGGGCGGTGTCGGCGAAGCGGGGGTCAAACCAGCGGATAAAATCGTTTCCAACGGACATGACCCCGACATAAAGAAACGGCCGGGCGCGCCTATTCGGCAGCGGTAAGGTAAAATACAGATCGGCGCCGGCGTTGAACCTGGGAGGTAGCAGGGAATCGGCTGTGGTCAGTGCGGACAGCGCGCCCCGTAGCCTGAGGGCGTCTCGCCAGGGGAACCAGTCGAAGTCCAGGCCACCGGTGACAGCCTGCCGGCTGTCCGGCTTGGTTATAGTCAAGTGTGCCACTGTAGCGCCGATGGTACCCCAGTCGCCGCCGATCCGATAAGCCGCCGCCCAACGGCTTAAAAGCGAAGGTCCCGGTAGCCAGCTGGTGCTTTGCAGCGTGTCCCGCCGGCCGTAATGGGGCAAATCCAGAAATGAGGTGCTATGGCGGCTGAGCAAGAGGGTGCCGCGCATCACGGAAAATGCTACCCACCCCTCCGGCAAGATCTGTCCTGTGACGACAGCCAATCCGCCGTACCAACCCAACCGCCGGCTGCCCCCGATCAGGCCTACACCAACCTTTTGCGCCGTCACCTGATGGAAATCAAACGCGTGGTCTATCGAATCAGCGTAAGTACGGTCGTCGATGCTCCGCTGTTTGCGCCGGGCCTCGACTCGCAGGCGCAGCTCACCCCGCAGTTGATAGTCCAGCCGGCCGGCAAACCAGCTGGTGGCACTACGGCGTTGAAGGTGGTCTGTCGTTTCAGCGTAAGTGCGGGTGGCTAGGTCACTGGTGGATGTCGACCCGTCGACCCTGCCTTGCACTCGGTCGCGCCGATGCTCCAGCGTGAAGCCGTGGGCCCAGGTGGCGCTGCGGCGAACATCGCTGGTCCCGATGTTATTGTTATCGACATACGGGAGGCCCACCTTCTCTTTTTGGAACAGCAAGGTGTAGCCCCAACTGGTATTTGTAGTCGCCTGGTTGCGGTAGTCGATGACATAATCCTGGAGTACATTATCCTCGGCCCGGTCCCGGGCTGGCCCGGATAGACCGTATTGCCCGCCGTGGCTGAGCCCGCGGCCGGCCAACACCAGGCTGCGGGTCTCATCCAGCCGGGCCGTGCCGCCTACTTGAACATCCTGGTAACGATAGTCACCCTGATCCCAGTGGAAATAGGTCTGGCTGGCCCGGGCGGTGTCAAGCATTGGTATCACGGCGAAGGTGATCAAGTCTTCGCCCCAGCCGGAACCGTGAGCGCTCCCATCGAGAGAAACCGCCCTCGGGGAGACCATGGTCATCGAATTAGGTATCACGGCTGAGAGGATCGGCTGGCCCAGCCCCCCGTCCAAGCGGGCGGCGCCGATCAGCAAGTCAGCAGGAACAAAGGGGTTGGTGATGGTGGCCGCCAAGTCCGAATGCCCCCATTCATCCCAGTGCAGGTACAGCAGCCCCGTCTTGGGTGCGTCCCGCACTGCGGGGGCCAGAGAGTTGACCCAGAAAAGATCCCGTCCCCGCACCGTATCTGCCACTGATTCCTCCACGGCTAGTAGGGCGGAGGGTTCCGCTTCTTCCACCTGGGCTATCAATAGTGAACCTGCCAGCACCACCAGCACCGGGGGTAGGAGCCGATAGAAATCGGCGGTCACGATTCCTCTTTTTCTGGTGAAGGTGCCTGTTCGGCGGGGGTGGATGATAGAGGCATGGGGCCAGCCACTTGGATCATCCGCGGCACCACCCACAGAAAGATCAACAGGTTGGAAACCTGGTGAATAACGGTGAAGGCCAGGCCGGAAATCAGCACGACTCCGATCTCCTGCGGCGATGCACCGGCGAACAGGGGAAAACTGATGGTGGTAAGCCCGTCGTAGACTACCGTCAAGGCCAATCCGGTGAGCGCCAGGCCGAGCCGTACCGGCCAGCCATTCCGGACGTTGCTGGTCCAGCGCTGAAACCAGCCGCCGGACAGTCCCGTCAGGCCCTGGCCGATCATCTGGGCCGCCAACAGAACCGGGAAGGCTAGACCGGAACCGATAGGATTGGTGGCGGAGAAGAGAAACATTCCCGAAACCCCCACCACTGCCCCCCGGAGCGGTCCCAGGGCGGCACCGGCGGTAAATGCCAAGGCGGTGATAAACTCCACATTGGGCACCATTGCCAGCGCCCAACCAGAACCCACCATCAGGGCCACGAACATGGCCACCCTGGTCATGGTAGTGGTTTTCACTGGCGGGTCAGTTTAAAGAGCAGGGTGCGAAAGTAGTTGCGGGCCGAGGTGAAGGCGCCTTCGGAGGGGTCGTTGTCGATTTCCCGGTACATCAGGTCGAGCTTCCCATCCAGATTGTCGATCATATGCACCAGCAGGGCTTCGGGAAAGCGAGGGTACCTGGGCGTTTCCTTAGACGAATAGCCGGGGTGGGCCAGGATAATGTGCTCCAATTGCAGGGCCAGATCGGTGGGAAAATCGTCATCGTCCCCTATCTCGGCCCGGACGATATCGCGCCCCAGTACCACATGGCCCACCAGCTGGCCTTCCTCGGTATATTCCGCTTCCAGGGTTCGGGTTACCGCCCGCACCCGGCCGATATCGTGGAGTAGCGTGCCGGACACCAGGAGGTCCTTATCCACCCGCGGGTAGTGGTCCCCCAGAAAAGCGGCTATCTCGCCGGTGGACACCAGGTGCAGTAAAAAGCCACCACGCTCGGTGTGATGATAGTTCAGCGATGCGGGCAACTCCATGATGGCCGCTTTGTGAGTGCGGAAAATACTGCGGAGCAGCCCCTTGAGATGCCTGTTACGGACGCCGGTTATCAGGCGGCGCAGGGATTCCCATAATTTCCGGGGGTCCTCAGCGATGGTTGGGACCAGTAGCTCCTCCCGGAAACCGTAGCGACCGTAGCGCTCCCGGGTGGCTTTGGCGATGTGGCTGCAGTTGAGCTGCAACGAGCCGCGGAAGTTTTCCACCACACCCTTGGCGGCGATGGGGTCACCGGCCTCGAACAGCCCACTGAAATGGTCTACGTTGTCCCACACCCGGGCCGCAATGCGGCCGGTGGAGTCCTGCAACAGCAGATCCAGGTAATAATCTCCCAGCTTGGTCGTGTGCCGGTTCTTTTCCAGGCACAGGAAAAAACCCTGGACGGTGGTGTTCTCTTGGTAGTCCTTGATCGCGGTAATCTTCACACCGCAGTAAAATTGGAGCCTCCGGGACCATGGAAACAAGCTTGTTTGCGTCTTGGCCGCCGCTAAGAGCTACAGTGGCAGGTACAGACGGTGAAAACTCACCCCAGTTCCAGCCAAGTTTTCGGGGTGACTCCTGTGTAAATTCCGAGCCCGGTGGACCGGATTAACTCTTTGAACCTCGCCTGTTCGCCGAATAACTTAAACGCTTATGCCATGATTAACGACCCGCACAGGACAGCTTGGCATGCCTGAACCCCACCCTCGAAGTGGCATGGTGGTGAATAGCGCAGTAGCCAATGTGTATCGTGAACCGGCCTTCAGTGCTGAGCTGGTGACCCAGGCCGTGCTGGGAGAGACGCCCCGGGTGATCGACCAGCAAGGTAAGTGGTTCCAGGTGCGCCAATGGGACGGGTACGAAGGTTGGTTGTACCATTTTTATTTGACGAAAAACCCGGAGTTTCTGATTGAGGCAGAGAGTGTGACAGTGACTGTAGCAGTGGCCCCTATCCGGCAGCGGCCTGCTGACGATGCACCTGCTATCCGAGAGGCGGTGTTCGGCTGCCGCTTGCCGGTGCTGGATCGCCGTGGCTTTTGGGTGCAGGTAACCCTACCCGACGGCGCCACCGGTTGGTTGCAGCCTGAATCGGAGCAACTCTTCGGGAGCAGGCGGGAACGGATTGTACAGGTGGCCCGCCAATTTTTGGGGGCGCCATATTTCTGGGGCGGCAAAACCCCCAAGGGATTCGATTGTTCGGGACTGGTGCAGACCTGCTTTAAAGCACTGGGGGTAGAACTGCCGCGGGATTCACATTTGCAACACCGGTTCCAGGAGCTGCCTGCGGTGGAGATCGGACCGGCCCAGCCGGGCGACCTGCTTTTCTTCAGCGAGTCGGACGGCCGGGTTTCCCATGTGGGGATTGCCACCGGGGGCGGAGGCATCATTCATTCCTCCGGTTGGGTGAAAGAAGAGAGCCTGGATCCGGATAGCCCTGCTTATAACCATCTATTGAGGGGGATTTTCCTTCAGGGACGGAATACCTCGGAGCTGCTCAATGAGTAACGGGGGCAACGGACCGGCCAATGGTATCCTGAACCGGTACGTACTGGTACTGAACCAGAGCTACGAGCCGGTGATGGTGACCAACGCCAAACGGGCAGTTATCCTGCTGATCCTGGACAAGGCCGAAGAGGTGGTCAATTACCGGGAGATAATTCACTCCGCCTCGTGGCAGATGCCCCTGCCCAGCGTGGTGCGGTTGTCGCGCTATGTGCCCGTGCGGAACAAAGATGTGGTGCTGACCCGTAAAAACCTGCTTAAACGCGACAATCACAGCTGCCAGTATTGCGGGCGCACTTCGGTGCCCCTGACTATAGATCATGTCATTCCCAAGCAGAATGGCGGCCGCAACAGCTGGGACAATCTGGTAGCCGCCTGCCATTCGTGCAATGTGCACAAGGGTAACGGCACCCCCGCTGAGGCCGGCATGGCCCTGCTTATTCCGCCCTTCAAACCCTCCAGAATCACCTATTTCCAGAAATTCGTTCGCAAGCACCAAGAGGCCTGGAAGCCCTACCTGTATATGGAGCCCACTGCATGAAAAAAAGGCTGCTCTCGGGCATGCGGCCCACCGGCCAATTACACCTGGGTCACTACGTTGGAGCGCTGGAGAATTGGGTCGAGTTGCAGAAAACCTACCAGAATTTCCACTTAATCGCCGATTATCACGTACTCACCACCGACCTGGATACCTCCCGGATGGAGGCCAACACACTGGAGATGTTGAAGGACTGGCTGGCGGCGGGCATCGACCCTGAAAAAAGTCCCATCTTCCGCCAGAGCCAGATCAAGGAACACTCGGAGTTATTCCTCATTCTGGCCATGCTGATCACCACCGCCCGGCTGGAACGCAATCCTACCCTGAAGGAGCAGGTGCGGGACTTAAACATCGAGAACTTGGTATACGGCCACCTGGGCTACCCGGTGTTGCAGGCCGCCGACATCCTGCTCTATAAGGGCGAGCTGGTGCCGGTGGGTGAGGACCAGGCGCCCCACGTGGAAATCTCCCGGGAACTGGCTCGCAAGTTTAACGGCACCTACGGTGAGGTATTCCCCGAGCCGGCACCCAAGCTGACCCCCTTTGCCCGCCTGCCGGGGCTGGATGGTCAGGCCAAGATGAGCAAGTCGCTGGATAACGCCTTGCTGTTGAGCGATGAGCCCGACGCCATCCAGCGCCGGTTGCGCAAGGCGTTCACCGATCCCCAGAAGCTCCGTAAGAATGATCCTGGGCGACCCGATATCTGCCTGGTTTTTACTTACCATCAGAGATTTAATCCCAGTGAAACCGCCGAAATAAGGGCCGGCTGTGAAAGCGGCGCCTTGGGGTGTGTGGAGTGCAAGCAACGCTGTGGATCAGCTATTGCCGAGCAGCTGGCCCCCCTGCGTGAGCGGCGGCGGCAGTACGACCAGCAGCCCGATCGGCTGTGGGAGATACTCAGCGCAGGTGAGGAGCGGGCGCGGCTGGCAGCGCGGGAGACCATGGGGCAAGTGCGAACTGCGATGGGGCTGGGTTGATGGCTTACCGCATACACCTGGAGAACTTCGAGGGGCCGCTGGACCTGCTGCTGTACTTCATCCAGCGGGATCAGATCGATATTTACGACATCCCTATCGCCCACATCATGGCCGAATACCTGAGCTACCTGGATCTGATGGAGTCTCTTAGCCTGACGGTGGCCGGAGAGTTCATCCTGCTGGCGGCCACACTGATGCATATCAAGGCCCGCATGCTGCTGCCCCGGCCGGAACCCACCGAGGACGAGCTGATCGATGATCCCCGCCGGGAATTGGTGCAGCTACTGGTGGAATACCAGCATATCAAGGCGGCCGCTGAGGAGCTGCGCCAGCTGGGTGAGCGACGCCGGACCCAGTACCCACGAGGGATTGTAATCAACCCGGGGGGGAACGGCGTGGATCCGGGCGAATACCTACAGGATGTTTCGCTATACCAGTTAATGGCCGTTTTTAAGGAAGTCATGGACCGCCTGCCGCGTAACGAACCACTACAGGTCCAGCCGGAACCCATTAAACTGGACGAGAGCATCAGGGCCATCCATCGGGCCTTCGGTTCCGCCGGCCGGATCACCTTCCGGCAGGTGCTGCGCGCGGCGCACAACATCCCTGAAGTGGTGGTCACTTTCCTGGCAGTGCTGGAGCTACTGCGCCAGGGGGTCATCACGGTGGAACAGGGAGCCCCCTTCACCGAAATTTATCTGCTCAGGTCCTTGGTCAACTGATGGAGAACACCTACGACGAGGAAATTCTCCAGGTCGTCGAAGCCCTATTGATGGCCACCCCCGAGCCACTCACCAAAGCGCGCTTCAACCAGTGCCTGGAGCGCCCCGAAGTGAGCTTAGAAGCGGTTATCGAAGCCCTGCGCCTCCGCTTCGAGGAGCAGGAGCGCCCGGTTCAGATTGTGTTCGTGGACAGGGGTTATCAACTGGTCACCAAGGCTGAGTTCCAGCCCTACCTGCAGCGCCTTTTTCAGAAGCCGGGCCGGCTCAGCCTTACCCGGGCGGCTCTGGAGACCGTCGCAGTGGTGGCCTACCGGCAGCCGGTAACCAAACTGGAGATCGACCAGATTCGAGGGGTGAACAGTGATTCGACACTGAAGACCCTGCTAGAGCGAGAGCTGATCAATATAGCCGGCCGCGAGGAGACGGTGGGACGGCCGCTGCTGTACGGCACCACCGGACAGTTCTTGCAGGCCTTCGGGCTGGGCAACTTGAGTGACATGCCCAAGCTGAGGGAGATTCGCGAAATCATGGGCGAGACGGAAAGCCCCACCCCGGTTGTCCATGAGACTGAATAAATACCTAGCCCGGGCCGGAGTCGCTTCCCGGCGTAAGGCCGACACCCTGATCGCCGCGGGGCTGGTGCGGGTTAACGGTATAGCGATAACCGAGCTGGGCACAACTGTCGGCCCTGACGATGTGATAGAGGCTACCGGCCAGGTGCTGCCACCGCTGGAGGAAACGGTGGTATACCTGTTACATAAACCTGCTGGTGTGATCAGCACTACCTCCGATCCAAGGGGTCGTTCGACAGTAATAGACCTGCTGCGGGACCGGCGGCGGCTGTTCCCCGTGGGCCGCTTGGACCGGGATACCACCGGCGCCTTGCTCATCACTAATGACGGTGAGCTCACCAATCGCCTGATCCATCCTCGCTATGGCATCGAGAAAGAGTATGTAACCGAAGTCCGGGGGCGATTGAATTCAGCTGCCATGGCGGCGTTGGAATCCGGCTTGACCCTGACGGACGGCCTGAAGGTAAAGGCCCGGGTACAGTTGTTGGCCCGCCGCAGTCGCCGTTCCAGCTACCGGCTGACGCTCACTGAGGGGCAGAATCGAGAGGTAAAACGCATTTTCGCCCACTTCCAGTTGCCCATGCTGCGCCTGCATCGGACCCGTTTCGCCGGTCTGTCAGCTGATAGCCTGCCGCCGGGTAAGTTCCGCAGTCTGCGCCAGGGCGAAATCAAAACTTTGTATGCCTTTACTGCCACCAGTGAGCAAGGCCGGCAAAAACAGATGGATATTCCGTCGTGACAGAGTTAAACTTGCTTGCTTTTTGGCGAGGCGCTAGGCGTGCCAACCATAGTAGCAATTGACGGTCCCGGTGCGGCAGGGAAGAGCACCACTGCCCGGGAAGTGGCTCGCAGGCTTGACTTCAGGCACTTAGATACCGGCGCCATGTACCGGGCGGCCACCTGGGCCTGCCTGGAGCAGGGCTTGCCGGAGCAGGAATCACCCCGCTTAGCGGAGTTTCTGAAGTCTATGAGGATTGAATTCCAGATCCTCTCAAGCGGAGAGCAAAAGGTACTGCTTGACAGCCAAGACGTCACTGCCGCTGTCCGAGGGCCCCTGGTTTCACAACAGGTGAGCGCTTATAGCGCCCTGCCGATGGTACGCGAGCGGCTGCTGGCCATCCAGCGGCGCATCGGTGCGCAATATGATGTGGTCTGCGAAGGGCGGGACATCGGCACACGAGTGTTCCCTGAGGCGCGGTTCAAGTTTTTCCTCATAGCGGACCTGGAGGTCCGGGCTCAGCGGCGATATGAGGAACTGCGGTCCCAAGGATTCGACCAGTCGTTGGACAAGGTCCGCGAGGAGATTCGGATCCGGGACCATGAAGATAGTACCCGGCAACATTCGCCGCTTAGACAAGCGAAAGACGCTGTACCGGTGGATACGTCCCGAATGACGATCCCGGCACAGGTGGAATTTGTCATTAACCATATTAACACCAGCCTGGAGAACGATAGGCTGGCAGGAGAAACCAACTCGGTATGAGTGAGAACGTAATCAAAAACCCTAAACCTGAAACTGAAGAAACCACAGAACAATCAGAGGAAACCGTGCCGGCCACGACATCCGAAGAGGATCCAACTGCGACCGAGGCGGAGACCGAGGAAGCCGCCTCCGATGTAGAAGCGACCGACACGACACCAGAAACGCCGGTCGACACCGAACCGGCGGTTAAAGAAGGTGAGGATAGCCAGACAACGCCGGAAGAGGAACCGGAGAAGCCGGAGCCAGTGGATTACCTATCCTCGGATTTGCTCGATTCCATCACGCGGATGACACCGGAGCAGCTACATGCGCTGGAGGCGGCGGAGGTAGCCCAGAAGGATAGAACTTTGGAAGACCTGGTTTCATCCTCCGTTGGGGATATACGCGAAGATAAGGTTATCACCGGACGGGTCATTGGGATGAACGAGCGGGAAATCCTGGTGGACATCGGTTTCAAGTCGGAAGGAATCATACCGCGGGAGGAATTCGCAGACCAGGAATTACCCCAGATCGGGGATGAAATCATGGTCTACCTGGTGCGGTTGGAGGACATCAACGGACAGACAGTGCTCTCCAAGGAAAAGGCTGACTTCATGCAACACTGGGCGGATATCAGCCAGAAATCCGTCGATGGAGAGACGGTGATGGGACGAATTTCCCGACGGATTAAGGGGGGCATGATCGTGGACCTGGGTGGGATACCGGCCTTTCTGCCAGGCTCCCAAATCGATATCCGCCCGGTGCAGGATTTTGACGAATTTATCGGTCGCGAGTTTGAATTCAAGATCGTCAAGTTGAACGAAGCCCGCAAGAACATTGTGTTATCGCGCAAGGAGCTGTTGGAAGCGGATATGATGGAAAAACGCCACAGCCTGATCTCCCAGCTGGAAGCGGGGCAGATCCTGGAGGGGCGGGTCAAGAATATCACCGATTTTGGTGTGTTCGTTGACCTGGGCGGCCTGGATGGCCTGCTGCATATCACCGACTTGAGCTGGGGCCGGGTGAGCCATCCTTCCGAAGTGGTGAACCTTGACGAGAACATCACCGTCAAGGTAATCGATTTTGATCCTGAGAAACAGCGGGTTTCCTTAGGGCTGAAACAGCTCACCCCCCATCCCTGGGAATCGGTGGAGGCTAAATACCCCGCCAGCTCGATGATTACGGGCAAGGTGGTGAGCATGACCAATTACGGGGCCTTCGTAGAGCTGGAGAAGGGTGTGGAAGGTCTGGTGCATGTAAGTGAGATGTCATGGACCCGGCATATCCGCCATCCCTCGGAGATGTTCACGCTGGGACAGACCATCGAAACCAAGATCCTGAGCGTGGACGTCGCTGAGCGGAAGATCTCTCTGGGTGTCAAACAGCTGCAACCCGATCCGTGGGACCAGATCGAGGAGAAGTATCAAGTGGGTACCATTCAGAAGGGCCAGGTACGCAACCTGACTCAATTCGGTGCCTTTGTGGAGCTGGAGGAGGGCATCGATGGCTTGATCCACATCACCGACCTGTCATGGACCATTAACGTTCGCCACCCCAAGGAGATCCTCAGCAAGGGGGATGATGTGGAGGTGCGCATTCTGGACGTGTCCCGGGAGAACCGCCGGATTGCCTTGGGACTAAAACAGGTAAGCGAGGATCCCTGGGATCAGATCGAAGCTTTTTTCACCACCGGAAAGCAGACCACCGGCGAGGTATACCGGGTACTGGATAAAGGTGTGATTCTCAAAATGGAGATGGATGTCGAGGGAATCATCCCCCTGCGGGAAATCCCCAAGCGTGATCGCCGGTCTGCCACCGCGCACTTGAAACAGGGAGATGTGCTGAATGTTACGGTCCAGGAGCTGAGCATCGATGATAAAAAAATAGTATTAATGACGGAAGTATTGTCCGCTGGAGAAAGTGCTAAAGTGGCATCCGCGGCGGCAGCTACCGAGGAGGCTGTGGACCAGGGGGAGCTACCGGCCCCCGAGGAAAAGACCGACCGGAAAAAAGCCGTTGCGGAGGAGGCTCGGGAATCAGAGGCGACGGCTGAAGCTCAGGCTGCGGATGCGGCAGCACCGGCACCGGAGACTGATGCTGTCGTCCCGAAAGTTGAGCCGCCTGAAGTGGAAGCGGCTATAGCTGCGGAAAAAGCACCTAAAAAGCCCCGGAAGAGTACCAAGAAAACAGCTGCAGTGAAGACCGAAGCGGCAGCATCAACGGCTGATGTTGAGGCGGCCGAGACTAAGTCACCCAAGAAGACGGCGCGTAAAACAAAAAAAGAAGCCGGGAAAGCTAAAACCGCTGCCGGCAAACCCAAAGAGAAAGCGGTAAAAAAGCCGGCCAAGAAGGCCGCCAAAAAGGCAACCAAGAAAACTTCAAAAACAGAACCCAAAGCCGATGCGAAAAAAAAGTCCGCTAGCAAGACCGTTAAGAAACCAGCCTCGAAAGGAACCGGCGATAGTTCGGCATCTAGCAAGGACCGGCCGGCAAAGGCAGCTCCGGCCAAAGGGGAATCCGACTAGCGATCCCGGGTATCGGCCTCCCCGGGCAACCCAGCTGGCAATGGTTGCAATTCAGCTGCCGGCGCGCTCTCCCATAAAGGAGGTTTGATCCCATGGCGCGAGTCTTCCCAGAACGCCAGCCGTTCATGGTTGACCTGCCGTTCAAACTGGGTGCGGTGGGGTTGGCGGTCGTCCTCTGGTTTATTTCTATCAGTAACAGTTCCTTCGAGGCTGAAGTGGAACTGCCGATAGAGATTCGCAATATCAGGGAGGGGAAAGCACTGGGGGAAGAGACGCCCCGCACGGCAGTCCTACGCTTCAGGGGTACTGCCCGCGCCTTAATCAAACTGTATGTCCTGCTACCGTTCACTTCCCCTAAGCTGGTTCTGGACCTTGAACGGGTACAGCGGCGGCACGTGTTCTACTTAGACGAATACCTGGGGGACAATCCCCAGCGCATTTCTATCCCCATCGTGGGTATTAAAGAGAACCTCACTTTCGTGGAAGTTGTGCGGCCCGATAGCGTGCCGGTTATACTGGGGGATTACGTGGAAAAGCGCGTCCCGGTCAGGTCCCAGGTGACCATCCGGCCGGCCGCCGGGTTCACCCAGGTAGGGCAGCTGGTGATTACCCCGAGTAGGGTACTGGTCAAAGGGGTGGACGAGGAGGTGAGCCGTGTTCAGGCGATCCGCACCATGCGCGACTCTTATCGGAATGTCGATGAACCGCTGGAGATTTTAGTGGGGCTGTTGCATCCCAATCCCGGTAAAGTGCTGGATGTGGAGCCGGTCAACGTGAATATCAAAGTGGACGTACAGATGATCAGTGAACGCCGGCTGGATGAGGTGCCGGTAAAGGTCATCAATGTCCCGAGCAACCTGGCGGTATACGTTTCGCCTTCGACGGTTTCACTGACCCTGGTGGGTGGTGTGGAACACCTGGCTGCCCTGGATAGCACCGCCGTGGAGGTGTTCGTGGATTATCTGGCGCAATGGTCGCCGACCAACCTTTTCATCGAACCGCAGGTACGGCTTGATTCCAGCCTGATCGAATATCGGGACCTGGTTCCCAGGCAGCTAGAGATCATCAGCACTCGCCAGGCGCCGTGATCGTCCTGGGTCTGGAAAGCAGCTGCGACGATACCGGCGCAGCGGTAGTGGTTGACGGGCGATTGTGTTCGAACGAAGTGATCACGCAGACGGAACACAGCCGATACGGTGGCGTGGTGCCGGAAGTGGCTTCGCGCTTGCATGAGCAGAAGATTCTACCCACAGTCCGGCGGTCCTTGGAGCGGGCGAACGTCTCCCTGAACCACCTCTCAGGCGTGGCGGCCACGGTCGGCCCCGGCTTGGCGGGGGCACTGATGGTGGGACTTAACTTCGCCAAAGGGCTGGCCCAGGCCCGCGGGATTCCTTTTATCTGCATAGATCATATGGAGGGCCACTTGTGGGCGAATTTCTTGGAGCGCCCCTTACGGGAGGACGATTGTCCATTTCTATGCCTACTGGTGAGTGGAGGCCACACCCATCTATGGCGGGTGGACCAGATGGGCAGCTACCAGCTCCTGGGGTGTACCCTGGACGACGCGGCCGGTGAAGCTTTCGACAAAGGGGCCCGGCTGCTGGGACTGGGTTACCCCGGCGGACCCGCTCTCGAAAAGGCGGCAGAGTCCGGTGATCCCGATTTTGTAGCTTTCCCCCGGCCGTTGGCGGGGAGTGCCAGCTGCGATTTCTCCTTTAGCGGTCTGAAAACCGCCCTGTATTACCAGCTGCGGCGGATGGACTCGGGTACTATCGCCACCAAGCGGCGGGACCTGGCAGCCTCCTACCAGCAGGCGGTAGTTGATAGCCTGATGGATCGTCTCCAGCAGGCGGTGGATCTGACGGGTCTGGTGCGGGTTTGTGTGGCCGGAGGAGTGGCGGCCAACAGTCTGCTGCGCAAACGGTTGGACGAATGGGCCACCGCCGACAACCTGGTGGTTTCCTATCCACCCCAGGAGTTCTGCACTGATAACGCCGCCATGATCGCCATGGCCGGCTATTACCGGTTGATGCAGGGAGAGCGTTCGCCACTGGCGTCGGAAATCAAACCCAATCTCCGGATGGATCAACTTGCCACAAATTGAAATCCAGTCGGTCCTGCCCTGGGGCTGGGCCGGACTGGCCCTACTGTTACTGGCAGCCTATCTGGCATATTATTATCTCTGGTGCCGATCGCTGCCGAAAGTCTACCGCCTGCTAATCGCTACCTTCCGGGGACTGTTCCTGCTGATAGTGTTTCTGCTGCTGTTGGACCTAAAGGTAAAATGGTCCCGTCTTACCCTGGTGCCGCCTCGCATCGGGATTTTTCTGGATAACTCTCTCAGTATGTCGAACCACCCCACCGCCTCGGCCACCACCGTCTATTCGCAGGTGATCACTGTAGTGAACTGGGCCGCCGAACACAATTATAAACCGGTGCTGATGACTTTCGGAGAAAAGCTGACCCGCCTTAATGAGGCCCGTTTCGAATACATCCCGGAGGAACGGCTCACCGATTTCGATCTCTTGGAGGAGGTTTGGCAGACCGGAAATCTGCAGGCCGGATTCCTGTTTACCGATGGGGTTACCACCTCCGGCCGGGACCTGAGTGCTATTGACGGACCGGAGGGCGTACCGATTTTCACGGTAGGGGTAGGTGATACAACCACCGGACCAGATCTGAGCATCACCAATCTGCGTGCTCCCTTGTCTCTGTTGGCTCAAGAACAAGGTTCGATCCAGGTGACCGTCCGGGGCTCAAACGCCGCTGGAAAGCGGGGGCGGCTGTACGTTTTCAACGAAGAGGAACTGATCTATAACGCTCCCGTGAAGTTCGACCGGCCCGAGGATGTTCAGGTGTTAGAGGCGTCAGTAGTGGGACGGCTGGATGCGCCTAATTTCCGAGTGGAGCTTAGCGTTCTGGCACAAGAAGCCAATATCGACAACAATCGCAGGGAATTTCAGATCGACGTCCTGCCGGGCCGGCGCACAGTTACCTTGCTGACCGGCGGTCTGTCACCCAACACTGGTCTGGTGAGCCGCTGGGCCCGGGAAATCCGCAACACGCACCTGGAACAGCTATATTTTCTGCAGGACACCTGGCAGGGGCCGGAGGAGTGGTTCTGGCAAACACCGCAAGACCTGGTATTGCTGGATAATTACCCCACTGTGAACTTACCTGAAGGGCACTTGGACCGCCTGTTGGAAAAATTGCGACGGGACCGCTCGGCGGTGATGGTGATTGCCGGACCAGATAATGCCAACCGGGACCTTATCCGTCTGTGCCGGACACTGGGCATCGGCCTACGGGATGAGCGCAACGGAGTTACCATCTCCCAGATGCAGCTCAGTCCGGGGGAGGTTCGCCCGGGATCGACCAAAGATCCGCGAGATTTTCCCCCTGCTGCCGTACCATATACTTTGAATTCGCCCCGGCTCCGTCGGGAAGCCGTGCTGCTGAAAGGGGTATCCGATCGACCGGTAATTGGATTCGCACAGGGAAATGGCCGCAAAGTGGGAGTGATGCTGCTGCCGGCCCTGGCGGCAACCAACTTGAAGCTGGAACCCACCGACTGGCGCTCTTTCCTGTCCAAAGCCTTCGAAACCATAGTGGAATGGTCGTTGGAACCGCAAGGGTTTTCCCCCTATGTGATCCAAACGGACCGACACCAGTATCATTTGGGTGAGAAGGTTCAACTACGTGGCTTGATTAGGGACCGGGCCGGTACGCACATGCTGCAACCGGTACTGACGGTGGAAATTCTGGGGCCGGAAAGCGTCGCCATGGTGACAATGAACTACAATTTTGAGGCTGGAGAATACGAGGGGGAATTCTGGCCCGGGGAACCCGGAGCCCATCGATTCCGGGTTTATGATGGAGCATCGGTGGGTGAATTGCCCACTAGTCCCGGTTTCACGGTTCAAGCCGGACGGGTGGAGCTGGAATCATTGACCCAGAACCGATATGGTCTTCAGCGACTGGCGGAGAGCACCGGAGGCAGCTATGTGGAACTGGGCTCCGTCGAGACTCTGCTCTCCCGGCTGGCGTATACCGCCCGGACTGTTAGACGAGAACATCAATTCAACCTCTGGCGAATTAGGGGGCTGTGGATCGGCTTGGTTCTTTTACTGGGTCTGGAATGGGGGCTGCGGCGCTTCGTGGGACTGATTTAAGTGGTTATGGTTGACATCCCAGGTTTGAGCATATAACTTTTGCCACATTCTGAGGAAGGAGCAACAGATTCACTTTCGTTAAGGGTTATTGATCTTTTTATAATTTTGATGGATCATTAATGCTCTTAACAAGGTTGGAAGACCGGATGTTGGTGCATCCGGTTTTTTTACCGCAAAAGTTATCACTCGCGCGGTCCGGCTCACGGGAACTGTGCAGCGATTATCTAACGGATCAAGGAGCAGGATCAATTAACAAACAGGTAACTCTAATGGATGCCCGGGTCTTAGGAATAATTCTAATACTGAATCTACCGGCTGCTTTCCTCCCGGCCCAGAGCAGCTCGCGGGATCTACGGGTGAAAGAGAAGAAAACGCTGACCTCCCAAGTACAATCCCTTCAAATCGAGGAATTATTCACGGCGCTGGAACAGCCTCTCGACCCATCGGAATATGTGGTTGGGCCGGGGGATATTTTCGTGGTTTCCATTAATGATGTGGAGCCCTATCTCGGTCTGGTGGCGGTTACACCTACCGGGGAAATGATCATCCCTGCGGTGGGGGGGGTTGCAGTTGGGGGCCTGACCCTGCTAGCGGCCAACCGGTCTGTGTTGGAACGGATTCGTAAAATGTACCCCGCTCTGGAGGCCTACTGCACCCTCTATGATTTGCGTAAAATCCGGGTGGGCATCTCAGGCGCTATTTATAAAGCCGGATATTACTTGGCCACCCCAGTATCCAGGGTAAGCGATTTGATCACCCTGGCCGGTGATCCATTGATCAGCGCCGCCCTGGATATGGTGGTAATTGAAAGGCTGGATGGTGAGCGTATTGCCTGTGATCTGACCCGGTTCTACTACACAGGGGACATCAGCCAGAACCCCACTTTGCGAGGGGGTGACCGGGTGATACTACCTTTCACCCAAGCCGGGTCGGACGGCGACAATGGTATGCGCCAGGTAATAGTTATGGGGGAAGTAAACGAACCGGGTTCATTTATCTTCCAGCCAGGGCTGAGAATGATTGATTATGTGGCCCTGGCGGGGGGACCCACTACCTACAGTTCCCTGGCCAGTATCCGGGTGCTGCGGGCAGACGGCCAGGTGCTAAAAAATCCGCAAGGGGAAATAATGGCCGGAGATATCATAGATGCACGGCGCTCCCTGCGACACAGCTTTGTGGGAAATACGGGCATGTTACAGGCTGTGCTGGTAGGCCTGAACATGTATCTGGCATTTTTAGCCACGCAACGATGACGTTGAATTTGCGGGCCCCGGTTTACTCCCTTGGTGTATGGAAAATTAGCTAGCAATTACCAGGATTAGAACATGACAACAAGCGCGAGTTTGGCTACAACACATCCTGCTGTGCACTACTTGGGCGTACTATACCGGCGGCGGTGGTTTATTACCCGAACCGTATTATTCTCCACTATTTTAGTGGCCGGCTACAGCCTGATCATGCCCAAAACTTTCAGCAGTAAAGCTGTCATCATCCCGACAAGGGATGAGTCTTCGTTGAGTGTGCTGGACGCTGTTTCCGGCGGCCTGCTTGGCATGGGATTGGGCCGCGGGACAACAGAGATATTATTATTAAAGGCCCTGTTGGAGAGCAGGACTCTCCGGGAGAATATTGTACGGCAATTTACCCTACAAGAGGTATACCAAGCCTCCAATTTGGACGAAGCGGTGATGATGCTGGCCGATAGGATCACCGTTACCCTTACCGCAGACAACACAATAGAAGTCGCTTTCGGGCATGCCACCGGCTATTTTTCATTTAATGAGGGCGAAGAGTTGGTAATTCGCAACTTTGTACGGGATGTGGCTCAAGAAATTATTCTGCAGCTGGATTCTCTGAACAGGCGATCGCAAGGGGTGGAAGCTCGAAACTATCGGGAATTCATTGAAAAACGGCGTGCCACGAATGAAGGGGAATTGGCCGAGCTGGAAGACAGCCTGGCCCGTTTCCAAACAATCCATCACGTTAGCGTAGTGGATCAACAGATTGAGGCTACATACCAAGCTGCGGCCATGCTGGAAACCGAACTGATTAAACAGGAGTTGGAGTTTGCCATCACACAGGCCAAAATGGGCGCCGATAATCCGATTGTGAAAAGTCTACGTGAAGGGTTGAATGCCGCCGGGGAGGCCTTCGAACACAGTTTCGGCGGTGGAGGAACCGAGAAACGATATATGCTGGGTCTTGATCGGGACCTGCCGGATCTGATGAAGGAATACTTAAGATTGGTTCGGGACATCAAGATCCAATCGGAGATATTTGCTTTTATAACTTCCAAATATGAGGAATCCAGGCTCAGGGAGGCGCAGGATATCCCCACAATTAATGTCCTGGATTATCCCAGAGTGCCTGAGATCAGGGCAGCACCACATCGGAGCGTTATAGTAATCACTGCCGGGGTGCTGATGACAATCCTGGCGGTGCTGCTCAGTTTCGTATTGGAATCAATCACCCAAGTGAGATTGCAGCATCCGGAGCAATTTCAGATAGCAATTGGTCGAGGCGATGGTACCAAGCGTTCTACGAAGAACAATGGTAATTGACCGGCTGGCGAACTTTTTCATAAGCAAGCGCGATATACTGTTGTCGCTTGCTTGCGGAGTGTTAGGCTGCTTTCTGGTGGCCGGTGGTGAGGATTTGATGCTCTTCATTTTGGCGCTGACGCTCTATTTTTTTACCGCTTTGATTTTACTGAAAAACGCCGGCGGCTTCATGATTACTCCGGCACTCCAGTTTTACCTGCTGTTTACGGTCTTGATTTACATCGCCGGCCTGGGGTTCTTTTTCTCTGACGGGGCGGAAGCGATCTATGACGGAGGAGTCCGGAATTACACTTTCTATCTTGCTCTGCAAGGGGGTGTATTTACGTTTGCGCTCGGGACGATCATGGCAACTATGGCATTCAACTTCGTTCCAAAGGTGGAGTTGCAACGATTTCGCAACCTCCCCTGGCACGACGATCACCAGGAGCCAGGTCAGCTGATAACTTTCGTCTTGCTGGCTATCCTGGCTCTCTTAGCAACTACCTTTTATATACAGCAGAGAGGCTTTATCCCGATCGTAGAGATTATCCGAGCCCAGGGACAGGGAAACGTTTATGAACTTGCCGGTCAAGCCAGAGCTCTCTTCTCCAGGTCCGGTCGAGGGGCCGGTAGCTACCTATACGGAGGGTATTTCCTACAGTTTTATTTTGTGATTCTTCCTTTCATAACACTGTTTGTAGGTGCCAAATATTTACATTATCGTAGGAAATCTCTATTGCTTTTATGGCTCCTACTGGGTTTGACTACCGGCTTCTTCCTAGCTATGTCGTTGCAACGATGGCCGTTAATGTTCTTCATTATTTTAAATTATCTGCTATATGCCAACTATGCTACTAAGATTAAAGCAATCCACGCCATTTTCTTTATTTCCATAACTATAGCTCTATTTGGTGTGCTGACCTATATTAGAGGTACAACAGATTATGGAGCTTTAATCGAGGCGATACAGCGCCGCATTTTTCACACCACTTCCGAAGTGCTGTATGCAATCATCGAGATGTTCCCGGATCATTTCGCATTTCTAGGTGGTCGCGGTCTGCTTGCTGATCTGAAGGGTATTCTACCGGGTCCAGATATCGGCTTTTCCTCCCGGATGTTTAACGCGGTATATAGGGCATATGGAAATGGCACCGCTCCAACTGTTTTTTGGGGACAGATGTACGCTGATTTCGGCCTAACCGGGGTCTGGATCGGATCAATGGGGGCGGGATTCGTCATGCAGACTATTTACATCGTTTACCTCCGTAGTAAGAAAATACTACTCCATCTGGTAATATATACAATGATGACCATGGCCATGTCCGCACTGGCGATTACCAATTTAATCTCGGCCGTTTTCCAGTTTGGCATCGTGACGATCCTGCTGCTGCTGGTGTCATTGAATATTGGAAGCTGGGTATTTTCTGTCAGGGAGGTAGCCACTGTCGAGGCTCAAGGGAATTTGTAAGTGACAATCTACAGAAAATATCCATCTCCCCAAAGAGTTTCGTCTCATCGGTGTTTTTCCGATTGGCCTGAAAGTCACCCCGCTCAGCCGATCCGGAATCCTGCTGACCATGCCACAGCCAAGTTATCCTACCTGATTCCTAAGTTTCCGGGCCAGGGTTGCAATCCAGAAATCGCAAGTCGGCATTGAGGTCACATTTTATTCGCATGTACGGCCTTACAGGATGCGATGAGATAACCCAATAATTATTTTCCATTAGAACTCATTCGCAATATACATGGATCAAGGCAAGCACTACAGTCTCAGCGTTATAATCCCCTGTTTTAACGAGGAGGAAACCGTATCCCATAGTGTGGAACGGCTTCTGCAGATCTCGGATCAGCGGGTAAGTCTGGAAATATTCATCGTCGATGACGGCTCCACCGACAATTCTTATGCAATTGCGCAAGAATTAGCTCGGCAACACCCGGAAGTGAATGTCATCAGCTTGGATACCAACCAAGGCAAAGGCGCTGCCCTACGGGCAGGATTTCAAGTAGCCATGGGGGATTTCGTGGCGGTTCAGGATGCCGATCTGGAATACGATCCCCGAGATTTGAGGAAGCTCCTGGAACCTTTAATTGCTGGTGATGCTGATGTTGTGCTGGGCTCAAGATTCACTTCGGTGGGGGCCCATAGGGTGTTGTATTTCTGGCATTACTTGGGCAATAGGTTGCTCACTTTCATTTCTAATATGTTCACGGATCTTAACCTCACCGATATGGAAACCTGCTATAAAGTCTTCACCCGGGGAGTGATAAAAAATATCAAGATTGAAGAAGATAGGTTCGGTTTTGAGCCGGAAATCGTGGCCAAAATTGCTCATCAGAGATTACGCATATATGAGATGGGAATTTCCTATAGCGGCCGGACATATGAAGAGGGCAAGAAAATCGGTTTTACGGATGGGCTGCGCGCTTTGTATTGTATAGTCCGGTACAATGCGCATAAAGCACCCTTGCCTCTGCAATTCATGGTCTATTTAGGCATCGGGAGCCTCTCGGCGCTCGTTAATTACCTGGTATTTGTGCAGCTCTATTATGCCGATGTCAGCATCCGCTATGCCGCGCCGATCGCCTTTATTATAGCAGCGGCCACAAACTACTTCTTATCCATTGTCACGCTTTTCAGACACAAGGCCAGATGGAACTCAGTCTGGGAAGTAGTTCTCTACACGGGGGTGGTAATTACGGTGGGGGCGCTTGATCTGGCTATAACCGAAGGGCTGTATCGATTAGATTACACCGTGGAAAGCGCCAAAGTTGCGGCTACACTTCTGGGATTGCTATTTAATTTCGCTGGTCGACGTTTCATCGTTTTTCCAGAGCCGGGTAGTGGGCCTTGGAAGCCTTCGAAGTGAGCCAGCACGAAGGGATAGCCGAATGGCACGGGAATCACTGATGACCGGGCAATATTTTGGTTGAATCTAAAAAGATAAATATTCCCAAGCATCCTTTATCGATGAAGAGAATCTGGCAGGAAATAGCGCTTTTATCCGTGGTAATAACCGTTTTGGTCACGTTTTTCACCCCTAATATTCCGGCTGCCAGGTACAGTTATGATGAATCCGATTATATGTATGCAGTGTCGCGTGGATTTTTCGCCAATTATCTGGATGAGAACTCGATATCCCTGTCGGTCTTTTTAGCTAAAGGTACCGGGGAGGGAATTCAGGCCGAAACTCAGCAGGAATTATCCGACTTTATTCGGGCCAGTGATGATATCACCTTCTACCGACATTACCATGCGCCCCTCTATTATTATTGGCTGGCCTTGACCGGTTCCTTACTGGGTCGCAGTGAAGTGGCCATGCGCAGCGCCTCGTTTGTAATCCTCTTGCTGGGTGCCGGCGCGATGTATTTTATCTGCCTGGCATTGGCACGGGAAAACCGCCATCTGGCGGCCCTGATCGGGGTTACTTTCTTGCTCTTAGGCCCGGTGAACACTCACACAGCCATGAAAATAACTCCCCATGGCCTGTATGCCTTGGTGGTGGTGGTGAGTCTGTTCTGCTTGTCTAAGCTGCTTGAAGGAGGAAGCATAAAATATTGGTATTTAAGCCTGTTCTCCCTGTTAGTTTCTTTTTTGACGTTTGAGTTTGCTCCCTTGCTTTTACTGACTTTTCTGATCCTGGTTTGGCGGGAGCGGAGGAGAGTTTTTACCGACCTGGAAATTCCTGACCGGAAGAAACTGATGATTCGGTCATTGGCTATAATTGCTGTGACTCTGATTATAGCTTGGCCCGGGGGGATATTTAAACTGACCCTGCTTAAGAATTACCTGTTTTTTACCTATTTTACCCTGGTTAGAGGCGAAGCATACGGCAGTGCCGGCTTGTTGGAAGCCTGGTGGCAGCGGATCGGGAGTTCTCCCCTTGAGTTTGTGGCTGTCGGCGTGGGCTTATCCGTCACAGCGATCTTTTTTTTCAAGCGAAAAAGCAATCCCGGGTTACTTCCCTTCTTGGTCTATGCGGCTTTGATTTTTCTGGCCACTATCAGGATTCGATCCCAGATCCCGACGTACTTTTCCTCGCTAACGATGGTTATCTATGTCATTTGTGCCGTCAGCCTGGCTGAAGCACTCAAGGGACGTCAGAAACTGGTAAAGTTTGGCGTCCCCGGTGTGTTGATACTAAGCCTGATAGTGAACAATCTACTTTTTGTGAGGCCCTTGCTGCCGTCGACAATCTCGGACCCGGTCCTTAACCGGACGGTGAATCATTTCCTGCAAACTCCGCCGGCTGGCAAACTGCTTTTGCCCAAAACCATGCGACCGATATTCCACTATTATATGCCCGACTATAATCTGGTAACCTATCCTCGGTCGGCCGGGATGGAACAGCTGGTCGCCGAGTTGGAAAACCCGGAAGTCAGTGATTTGATATTACTAAAGCAAGCAGGGGATAATTCGGAACAAGCGTTAGCGCAATACGCCAATATCAGCACCAGACAGGATATATATTCATCCCCGGACGGATTGGCAATAGTCCATATCATTCTGGGAGCTGATTTTAAAGAGGAACCGGAATAGTGCGATCGGGATTTTCCCGAGCCAAATTAGGAGATCGATGGATATAGTGAGCTCCCGGATTTTTTCACAAATCGCGGTGACTATGGTAAACGGTTTGGCTGTAATCGGCGGGATCATTATCTTAAACGGCCTGATTTCCCGCAGGTATGGATTAGAAGCTCTGGGAGAATATCTGTTGATGCGGCGGGTGGCCTTTGCGCTGATTCCGGTTTCGCTATATGGTGTGGGTATCGCCATCCCGAGATATCTTGGCCTGCATCGGGACCGCCCCGAGCTGCGTCTGTCCATCCTGCGCCATGGTCTGTCCATCTTCGGGCGTTTTGGCCTTCCCACCTTGGCTGTCCTTATTTTGGGACTCTACCTTCTGCCTCTTTCGAGTGATTCACAGGCAGTTATCTCGCGCGCGGCACTCCCCATTGGTCTGTTGGGGGCTGGGATCAGTGTTCATCATCTAGCCTACAATTACTTCCGCGGACTCCGGTTGATGGCCGTGGCCAACGCGCTGCAGCTGGCAAATATTGGACTCTTGCCGCTTGCGATCGTCCTGTTGCTCCCCCGAATTCCAATGATGTCGATAGTTGCAATTCATGGTTTGGCCGTCCTCTTAATCGCGCTTGTGACCTTGGCGAAACCGCTAACCCGGGCCATCCGTATGAATCCGCAATCCATTGATCACACTTTGCGCCGGGAGTTCAGCTCGTATGCCTTCCGGCGGCTGGGCGCCGGCTGGGGTATGCTGGCATTATTGGTGCTGGGACCGATACTCGTCGCATATTTCGCCACCTGGGAGGAAGTGGCTTTTTTCTCGGTGGGTATGCAGGTAAACCGCCTGTTTTTTGTTGTGTTTGGGCCAGTCGGCATCGTTTTGCTGCCGGCCCTCTCATATTTCGCGTTGAAGGGACCTCCCGAATCGGTCAAACGGGGTATTCGCATGCTTTATATGGGTGGGATCGTTATCGGGTTATACGCCACCTGCCATCTTTGGTTTTTCGCGGAGCCATTATTGACAACCTGGCTGGGAGCAACCACTCTCACTGGGGTTAGGATTTTCCGGTTGTTTTCACTCTCCCTCACCGGCTACCTGCTTTTCGAGCTTTCCCGTAACCCGATAGACGCGTTCGCTGAAGCAGGGTACAATTCGCGCAATATACTGGCAAGTCTGGCTTGTATCGTGGCCGTCGCCGGGATATTGATCGGGTTGTTACACTATCCGGTTTGGCAAGCTGTCACCCTGGGGTACGTGGTGGGTTTCTGGGTGCTGGGACTGATGTCCGTCGTGACCTGCGTCAGGCTTTATGGAATTACCTGGTTTAAGCCCCGGTTTTTTATCGAGACCGCCGGGCTTAACGCCTTGATTCTCACTCTACTCTGGACGGTGACGCATTATTGGGTCGTCGACCCTTCACTGAAGCTGATCGCCGTTCTGGAACTGCTATCAGGCTTAAGTTACATCTTAGTGTTAATATGGCTCAAACAGGAATGGTTGACCATGTTACGGGCCAAGGGTTCGATTGCCACTGGTACTGAAAGATAGAGTTTTTATGGCAAAATACAGGGTAGATAATGAGTAGCATCAGGATAGTTCAATTCGGCTGCGGGTATTGGGGACCTAATCTGATGCGGAACTTATTCGCCAATCCGGCGGTGGAGGTAGCGGGATTAGTGGATACCGATAATAAGGTAAGGGACTGGCTGGCCGGGCACTACCCGGAGGTTCCATTCGCTACAAACACCGCCGTGGAGCAGTTGGATGAATGGGGTGCTCGAGCGGTAGTGCTGGCCACCCCCGCCGGCACGCATTTTGATCTGGCATGCCAGGTGATCGAAAGTGGGCGCCACTGTCTGGTTGAGAAGCCTCTGGCCATGACCTCCGGGGAATGCCGGCAGCTGATAGATTTGGCGGCCCGGACGGGGGTAATCCTGATGGTGGGGCATACTTTTCTATTTAACCCTGTTGTGCGGGAACTAAAGGAGATTATTCGGGCCGGCAGCCTGGGAGAGATATACTACGCCCATGCGCAACGGCTCAATCTCGGGCGGGTGCGCAAGGACGTAGATGCCATTTGGAATCTGGCCCCACATGACATTTCAATCCTACTGTATCTCTTTGACCAAGTGCCCAGCCGCGTCTCGGCCAGGGGAGCATCCTATATCCAACCCGGCATCGCGGACGTGGCTTTCCTGGACCTGGAATTTCCCGATGGGAAGTATGCCTCCATCCAGGTAAGCTGGCTGGATCCTCAGAAAATCCGGCGTCTGACGGTTGTAGGCAGTCAACAAATGGCGGTCTACGATGATGTGGCCGAGAATAAGCTGGTGATCTATGACAAGGGCGTGGACCGGGCCCATCCTGAGAAGGCCACTTTAGGCTCTTTCGAGGATTTCGGAACTTTCCAGCTGCGGTTGCGAGCGGGAGGGATGCAAATTCCCCAGATTGATTTCGTGGAACCTTTGAAGATGGAGATAGCCGAATTCGTGGAGGCCATTCTGCAAAACCGTGATCCCCTCACGGACGGGACCAGCGGGCTGCGCACTGTGCAGGTGCTGGAGGCGGCCTCTTTGTCCCTGGCCCGCGATGGGGCCTTCGTGTCGGTGGAGTGCTAATGCTGAAATTTGACCAGCCCCAGCTTTATTCCACCGACAACGATACTCGTACCTGCCGCGACGTCTCGGTGGGGAAGGGTACCGTTATTTGGCGCCATGTCAACCTGTATAACTGCCGCCTGGGGGAGGACTGCCTGGTAGGCGCTTTCGTGGAAATACAGGCTGGTACGGTGATCGGTGACCGTACTAGAATTCAGTCGCATACTTTCATCTGCGATAAAGTACAGATCGGGGATGATTGTTTCATCGCCCACGGGGTGATGTTTATCAACGACAGATTTCAAGACGGGGGTCCCGCCGGGGACCCAAATAAATGGCAAGCGACCATCGTGGAGGATGGGGTTTCAATAGGATCGAACGCCACCATCCTGCCGGTACGCATTGGAGCCGGCAGCGTAGTGGGAGCTGGGGCCGTGGTAACCAAAGATGTGCCGTCCGGGGTGGTGGTGGCGGGCAACCCGGCGCGCATTCTCTCCGAGCTTCCCGGCGATTAATTCGCCGCCGGTGTAGAAAAGATATGGAGCGACCGAAAATACTGATTGCTTCTTCGGTACATGTCTGGAATGACATACGAGTTTATTACAAGGAAACGCTCAGCCTGGCCGAGATAGGTGATATTCGCCTGGTAGCTGTAAATAACGATATCGGGCCAGCTGTGGTGCCCGAAAACGTCCACATACATCGAATGCCACGAGTCAATTCACGAATCCCTTTTGTGGGAGCACCCTTCACTAGATTGAGAAGAATAGGCAAAATCCTGGTAGAAGTCCTGAAAAAGGACTATGAAGTATTTCATTTTCATGATCCTGAGCTCATCCCGGTTAGTTGGGTGGCGAAGCTGTTGGGGAAGAAAGTCATATATGATATGCACGAAGATTACCTGGTGAGTTTCCGGGGTAAAAAATGGTTGCCGGCTCCGGTAAGAGGGCTTTTGGGTTGGATCGTCAGGTTACTCGAACTGATGAGTTTGCCGGTCTTCGATCGGGTGATTCTTGCCGAGCGCTGCTACCAGTACGCGTTCTCCAGCAAAAGGTGCAGCCTGGTGCAGAACTATCCCCTGAGGCAAGATCCGCCGGAGCCCGCTCTTCGTTCCGATAACGACCCATTGAGGCTAATCTACATCGGGGCCTTGTCGACGGTCAGGGGTATTACCGACATGGTCGCGGCCGTTGCTCAAGTGTGGTCTGAATCGGAAAATGTCACCCTGGATATTTTCGGCCAAATGGGTGAAAAGGAACTGGAACATTTGATCCACTCGCCCGATTACAGTGACTGGCTACACTATCATGGATGGGTCCCCGTGAACGAGTTATCCCGGCGCTTGCCGGAATTCCACGTTGGGATTAACCCTGTCCGGAACTACCCTAACTATCGCCATTCACTGCTAACTAAGTTATTTGATTATGCCGCTGCCGGTTTACCGGTGATCACCACCGATCTCCCCGGTATTATGGGGGAGTTCGGGGAGGCTGGATTTCTGGCTAGTTATTCTTCGGGCGATGTAGCGGGTCTGGCAGCCGCCATTCGTGCGTTTTTTGATGAGGAGCGGCGAGTAGTAATGGCTCACAAGGCGCGGGACGTAAGTCACCAGTATTCATGGGATTCCCAAGCGCAGGTGTTGTTGGAAATTTATCGAGAAATACTAGCATGAGAGTATTATTACTGACCCAGTTTTTCCCGCCGGAAATTGGAGCCGCGGCGGAGAGAATGAACAGTCTGGCCCGGTTCATTGCCGACCGGGCGGAACTGACTGTACTGGCACCGGTGCCTTCATATCCCTGGAGTAGAACTATCAACAAAAAGGAGTGGTCGGCCGAGGATGCCGATGCCAGACCATACCGGCTGAGGCGCTGTTATAAGATACCCAAAAGGGAAAATTTGGTAATAAGGGTGCTGAGTGAAATTCACTATGCCGGCAACTGCCTGCTGCATGTGCTGTTCGCACGGCGCTATGATTTGATCATTATCTCCATCCCCTCTTTCTTCCTGGGATTTGTTGGACCGACTATGCGATTGTTGCGGGGCAGCGAATATGTCCTGGATGTTAGAGATCTATACCCAGCCTCCCTGAAGGAAGTGGGGATTATCCAAGAAGGGGTCGTATATCGCCTATTGAAGAAAGCTGAAGCCTGGCTTTATCGCCAGGCCCGGCTGGTGAGTATAGTTAACGAAACTTGGCAACCGGCAATTGCGAAACATGCCCGGGAAATAGTGGTGGTTCCCAACGGTGTGGACCTGGATCAATTACCCTTCCGTAAGGCGACTCCTCCCTCATTGACCGCCCAGCAGAAGGAGCTGCTGGCTTCCCGTTTCGTGGTGGTCTATATTGGCAATATGGGGACGTTTTACGATTTCGACCCCTTCTTATCCGCCGCCACTGATATCGGGCAAGCGGACGTCAAGGACATTCTCTTTCTGTTTGTTGGCGAGGGTTCTCAGCGAACGGAGTTGGAAAATCGGATAAAAGCGCAAACGGTGGAAAACTGTGTCGTTTGGGATCCAATCCCTACTGAATTTCTTATGTCGTTCTTGGGTCTGTGCCAGGTCGGAATCGTTGGGTGGCGAGAGAATACCAGGTTTTTGGAGAATGGCGTTCCCAACAAGGTTTACGAGTATTTAGCCGCTGATTTGGATGTTATCGCCTGTATTCCCGGGACGTTGCCGGAGATTCTTACCGAAAGCGGCCAGGTGCATCAATTTGCCAACCAGGACCGAGCTGGAATTGTCGCAAAAATACTGGAGATACGGAAACGCGGTGGAAAAACCCGGACACCTGTGGACTTATTAGCAACGTTTTCCCGGAAACGCCATTTTACCCAATTGTGGCGACATATCCTCCAAGAAGATAAGTCATGAAAACAAAGGCAAGCCCGGCTCTGCAGGTATAATGATCGGACTCAATGGGAACCAGTTACCATAATTGCCACCTCATTGCCCGGCTGCGCTAAAAGCCAACATAGACAGGAAGGCGCCCCATGACAAGCCAGCCAATCCCCCTGGTGGATCTCAAAGCTCAATACACCACTATCAAGGCGGAAATAGACTCCGTCGTGGCTGAGGTGTTGAACAGCTGTGCCTTTATCGGCGGGCGGTTTGTGGAACAGTTCGAAGCCGATTTCGGCGCCTACACCGGCGCCAAACATGTGATTGGAGTGGGCAACGGTACCGACGCTCTGATGATTGCCTTCCGCAGTCTGCGGCTCGAGCCGGGTTTTGAGGCCCTGGTACCGGCCAACACGTTTATCGCCACCTCCGATGCGGTCACCCACGCCGGCGGCCGGCCTCGGTTCTGCGATGTGGATCCTGAAACTTATCTATTGGATCTGGAGCGGGCAGAGGTACTGGTGAATGATAGCACCAGGGTGATCATACCGGTGCATCTGTACGGCCGGATGATGGACATGCCGGCCGTTCGCCGGTTTGCCGACCGCCACAAGCTGCTGGTGGTGGAGGATGCCGCCCAGGCCCACGGCGCTCAGCGGGAAGGTATCAGGATCGGTGAACTGAGCTCGATGGTAACGTACAGTTTTTATCCAGGGAAAAACCTGGGCGCTTATGGAGACGGCGGCGCCATCACTACCGACGACCAGCGGCTGGCCGGGCTGACCCGCAAATGGCGTACCCATGGCGCCGACCGCAAATACCGGCACGAGTTCGAAGGGATCAACAGTCGCCTTGACGGGTTGCAGGCAGCAGTGTTGTCAGTGAAGCTACGACACTTGCCCGAGTGGACGCGTCGCCGGCGGGAAGCGGCACAGGTTTACCACCGGCTGCTGGAACCTTTGGGGCTACCATTGCCCCGGGAGAGCGAGCCCGGTAGCCACGTCTATCACCTGTACGTCACCAGGGTGGACCGGCGGGACCGGGTACTTTCCACGTTGCGGGATAAAGGGGTCCACGCCGGGATCCATTACCCAGTCGCCCTACCGTTTTTAGAAGCCTATAAATACCTTGGACATAAGCCGGAGGAGTTTCCGGTTACCCACGCCCAGATGGATCGGTTGATATCACTGCCGCTTTTTCCGGAAATAACTACCGGGCAGATCGAGCAGGTAGCTCAAGCTTTGGACGAAGCGCTGAGGTAGGAAATATTACGTCTGGAATACAAGTTTCTTATGGGTGACTCTGGGATCTCAAGCCCTTTTAGGGATTCACTGGGCCTGGTGGCCATTTTTAGGTAGCCAAACGCTTTTTCCGGTAATATATTCCTATAGTCGCCGGAGCCTGGTTTCCCAGCTACTGCGCTGGGTAGGGCCGGTGATCATATCTTGGATCGCAGCAGCAATGGAGGTGACGTCTAAGCCAGTTTGATATAAGGGTATTCCATAAAAACCAGCATTGGATTAGTGTTATGAAGTCCAGAGAACGCTGGAATGTACTCATTATCGGACTGCTGCTGCTGGGTGACCTGGCCAGCCTCCTGCTGGCGCTAAGGTTGATTTCCAGTCATTTTGGGCAGCTGATTGTAGACCCCTGGTTTGGGGCCTTTGCCGCCGGTAACCTGGTGGCTTTGCAACTGTTCAGTCAGTACAACCCCGACGGAGCAGTATCCCGGGTGGATGAGACTTTCCAGGTACTGCGCATTGCGGCGGTTATCACGATCGCGTTAATTCTGCTGGGGACGATATTTGAGATCCCCATGTCGATAGGTCCGCGTGGTCTGGTCAAACTGGGAGTGTTCTTCAGCCTGTTCAGCGTTCCCTATCGCTGGCTGCTCCGGTCTGTGCAGAAGCTGCTCTTTGCCTACAATATCGGTACCCGTCATACCGTGATTGTGGGGACCACTCAGCGGGCGGATGAGATTTCACGCCGGATCCGGGAACAGCCCGGACTGGGCTACGACCTGGTGGGGTTTGTGGATAACGACCGCCCGCCGGCCGGGTCGCCCTTCGAACCGCTGCTGGGCGATTTAGGGGCATTGCCGGCCCTATTGCAAAGACACAACGTCAGCGAGGTGATCATCACCCTGGACAAACCGGAGCATGAATCACTTTTACGGCTGATGTCTACCATCAACGGCGCACCGGTAGAGATCAAGATCCTGCCCGATATGTATGAAGTTGTGACCGGCCTGGCCCGCACGGAACACATCTACGGGTTGCCCCTGATTCGGATCAACCCCGATTTCATCACCCCTTTCCAACGCTATATCAAGCGGTCCTTAGACGTGGCAATTGCCTTGACCGGTCTGCTGATAACCGGCCCATTGCTGCTGGCGATGGTCTTACTGGTGCGGCTGACCAGCCCCGGCCCGGCCATTTTTATCCAGGAGCGGGTGGGCTACCGTGGCAGACGCTTCACTATCCACAAGCTGCGCACAATGGTGGAGAACGCTGAGGGGACCACCGGTCCAGTCTGGGCGCGAGCGGATGATCCCCGGACGACGCCCATCGGCCGGGTACTCCGGCGCCTGCGCATTGATGAGCTGCCCCAGTTGTGGAACGTGCTGCTGGGCAATATGAGCCTGGTGGGGCCCCGTCCCGAGCGGCCCCATTTCGTGGACTGGTTTGTGGGGGAATTTCCCTATTATTACCGGCGGCTGCAGGTGCGCCCAGGTATCACCGGCTGGGCCCAGGTGCGGGGGAATTATGATACCTCCTTGGAGGACGTCCGGCGTAAATTGAAGGACGATTTTTTCTACATCGAGAATTTTTCGATCCGGCTGGACCTGAAAATCCTGTTGATGACCATCCGGGTGGTCCTGAGCGGCCAGGGTACCTAGCGCCGCAGCCTGTATCTGGCGAGCCGGAATTATCCGCTGTGAGCGGAAGCAGGCTCCGGGACCCCGGCACAAATCCAGATGTAACCCTTTTATAATAAAGTTATTAGATGTTACCGATGCGCTTCATCCGCCACCACCTGGAACAGGTTCAGGCGGGACTCAGTAATAAGGGCTTCGACCCGCTGGAACTGGACCGGCTGCTGGAAGTGGATGCTCGCTTGCGTGAGAAAACGGTCGCGGTGGAGCGGCTCAAGGCCGAACGCAACCGGGCCAGTGACGAGGTGGCCCAGCTGAAGCGGGACGGCCAAGCGGCCGAGGACCGTATCGTTGAGCTGGGGGAACTAACAGGCCGCATCAAAGTACTGGATCATGAGACCCAGGCGATCGGAGCGGAGCTGGAGCAAAAGCTGCTCTGGGTCCCCAACCTGCCACACGCCAGCACTCCAGTGGGACCGGACGCCAGTCACAATCAGGTGGTGGCGGCCTGGGGCGATCCGGTAGAGCACGCCTTCGACGCCAAGGATCAGGTGGAATTACTCGAAACGTTGCAGTTGGTGGATTTTGCGGCGGGGGCGCGGATCGCCGGTAAGGGGTTCCCACTCTATACCGGTAGGGGCGCCCGGCTGGAGCGGGCCCTGATCAATTTCATGCTGGACCTCCACACCCGGGAGCACGGCTACACCGAAATCTACCCACCTTTCCTCAGCACCCGCCGCTCCATTACCACCACCGGACAACTGCCCAAGCTGGAAGAGGATATGTATGTCACAACGGCGGATGACTTATTCCTCATACCCACGGCCGAGGTACCGGTGACCAACATTCATCAGGGGTGTATTCTTTCTGAGGATCAGCTTCCGGTTAAATATACCGCTTTCAGTGCCTGCTTCCGCCGGGAGGCGGGGAGCTACGGCCAGGAAACCAAGGGGCTGCTGAGAGTGCACCAGTTCAACAAGGTGGAGCTGGTGAAATTTGCGCATCCGGACAGTTCCTATGAGGAGTTTGAGACCCTGCGGGCTGACGCCGAGGCCGTGCTCCGGCGCCTGGGCCTGGCCTACCGGGTGGTGGAACTGTGCACCGGCGACCTGTCGTTTGCGGCCGCCAAATGCTACGATCTGGAACTGCAAGCGCCGGTAACCGGGAAATGGCTGGAAGTGAGCAGCTGCAGCAATTTCGAAGCTTTCCAGGCCCGGCGGGGACGGATCCGGTTCCGGCGCGGCGACCGCGGAAAACCTGATTATGTGCATACCCTTAACGGGTCGGGGGTAGCCACCCCGCGACTGATGGTGGCGCTGGTCGAGAGCTGCCAACAGGCCGACGGCAGCCTGGTGCTCCCCGAGGCACTGGTGCCCTATTACGGAGCGGAAGTGATCGAGCCGCAATGAGGGTTTTGCGATCGGTTTGGGCGCTCTTTATACTCCTGGTGGCCACCCTGGTCATGGCCACATTGGCTATTCTGATTGGAGTATTTGACCGCTCCCATCAGGGCGTGGGTTATATCAGCAAATTCTGGGCGCGATGGTACCTCTGGTCCACCGGCCTGCCGATCACAGTCACGGGGCTGGAGAACCTGGAAGCGGGACGATCATACCTGTATATCAGTAATCACAGCTCGGCTCTGGACATAGTCATTGCGCTGGCATACCTGCCCCGCCCGATCGCATTCATGGCTAAACAGGGACTGTTCCGCATTCCGCTGTTTGGCTGGAGTATGTGGGCCATGGGCAGCATACCGGTGAAACGCTCCAACCGGGCCCAGGCGCGCAAGTCGGTGGACCGGGCCCTTACTGTTTTGCGGACCAAGTCGCTGTCGATGATTTTCTATCCGGAAGGGACGCGAACCCGGACGGGGAAGCTGCTGCCTTTCAAGAGAGGTGTGTTCCACCTGGCCCTCCG
>SDBT01000654.1_pt1 | contig 55544 bp, 103 predicted proteins | sample 2277101 | NCBI WGS metagenome assembly SDBT01 (sample SAMN10404973, study PRJNA504765) | marine sediment metagenome | isolation source: marine sediment core GS10_PC15, 103 cmbsf | place: Arctic Ocean: Southern Knipovich Ridge | collected 2010 | reverse complement strand
GATGTGAAAAAATATATTGTACGAAACATGAAAAAGTACAAAGTAAACCTTAAGCATACTAACAGGTATTACGAAGTAATTACCAACCAGGCCAAACGATATAACCTAGATCCTTTTTTAGTAGCTAGAATCACCCGTAACGAATCTGAGTTTAAGTGGTGGGCTAAATCCCCTAAAGGCGCACTAGGCCCAATGCAAGTAATGCCTATACACTGGGAGCATGCCTTATACCATATTGATAATGGGAAGCTAGGCAGGAAGATACATAAATATGGGATCACCAATACTAAACAATTTTATACCCGTATTGGATATGGTATTGAATTGGGATGTAACGCTTTTAAGTTTTTCAAAGCATATGCAGGCGGAGACATCCCTCTTGCCTTAATAGGATTTAACGGGGGGCAGAATAAACCTAGATATAAAAAGGCCAGAACTAACAGAAAATACCTGATGAACCTTGAATATGTTAAAAATGTTTTATATGAATAGGGATAAATCAATTGCAATATGAGTAAAATACTGTTATAATTAATGATGCAAGGTGACGAAATAGAAACGTTGTTGAGCCACCGATTAGTCGGGAGACACTAGATGGAAATAGTGGCAGGCTTTACACTACCATCATGCAGGTATCGAATCCTGCCCTTGTTTATTTGGCATATTTAATTTTCTACCTCCCGATGTATAGGTTAATCGGGAACTGAAATATGGAAACAATAGGCCTTTTTATTCCTGCTATCTTCGCAACACTAATGGCGGTTACGTATTTACTTATGAGCCGCCGCACTAATACCCCTGATTGGCTAAAGAGATTAAACAAATGATGTATGTAGATGCTGATAGCAAAATAAAGCAACCTGATTTTGAGCCTTTATATGACAAGGGGTTTGAATGGGATATAAACAAAGCATCATATGGATCTTATGTTTCTAGTCAAGAAACCTTTGCCGAAACTGTCAAAAGATATCCCATCTTAGAAAAAGCAGTTATCTATGCAGAAACTTATGGAGAGTTTAAAAACATTAAGCCCAATGAAATAGTCGGGTTTCATTCACATATACTAAATGAACTTGCGGGAAAAGAAATGATTGGATACCAATCTCCTATAACGGCTGAAAACATGAATAAAGTTTTAGCTGAAATAGATAAAAAAGGTTTACTATGATTAAAGAAACAATAACGCTTGATTGTTGGGATTACAAACCCGATTTCCTTTCGATGCCGATACCAATTAAAACTATTAGAACCATAGAAACTAAGTGATTAAAAAACTCCTATCCTTATTTAAGCGCCTCTTCAAAAAGAAGAAACGAAAGTATGTATTTAGGCATCCGCGACCGATAAAGTTTCAAGGTGAATTAAAATCAAAACCACTAAGGGATATTACAGATATACAAAGTGGCATTGCTATGCTACAGGAGCAAATAGATCTTGTAAGTAGAATCACAGAAGCAGATCGCATCCAAAACGAACTTGATGAGGCTATAGGATGACCATTAAACAGTATTTAGAGAGAAAATCCAAAGAGGGTAAAAAAAAGAAATGAGTATATTTGGTGGATTTAAATCTCACAAATCAGCTTTTAAATACATAGATAAAAAGATGCCAATGGTGGGAACGGATCGACTAATTGATTTACCTTTATTAAGTTATGTAGTTGCTCCAAAGGGCATTATAAATAGTTTGGCGAAATATAAACTACAAACATATTTATTACAGGAAATAGGAAATGATAGATAAACTTAAAACACTAGCGGGTTACATATTTAGAAAAACTACCCTTCTAGGCATAATGGCTTTTGGTGGTGTGTACGCAATATTCGAACTACAAACCGGACTTATTACTATTGCTATCTCAGGCATGGTACTATTAGGCTCTTACCTTAGAGAAAAGAAATAATATTATGGCTACAAAAATAGCGATCAAAATTAAAGTTCAGACATTACCAAACATTTCTGGTAATGTTATGGGGATGGGCGTTGATAACTTATTGCTTGAAGATGGGTTTAATTTATTGTTAGAAGATGGGGTGAGCGTTTTACTTCTTGAATAGCCAAAAGCTATAAATATAATTTCACGATCTAATAGAGAGTGACTTAAACATGAGTGGCAGATTCTAAACTAAGCGCACTAGGTACGGTTACGACTTTAGCTGGTGCAAACAAAATATACGCAGCAGTAGGGGGTGTATCAAAGGGCATAACTATGACAAGTATGCGCGCCGATACCGAGATACTTACCAATAAAACTTTAACCAGCCCCAAAATAGGGACGGCTATCGTTGATACTAACGGTAATGAAATAATTAAAACACCCGCCACAGGATCGGCAGTAAATGAGGTAACAGTTACCAATGCTGCAACAGGCACTGGCCCGACTATAGCGGCATCAGGTGGCGATACTGATGTAGATTTAAATATATCAGCTAAGGGGGAAGGACGCCTGAATCTTACTGGTCACGAAGTAAAAATAGATCACATTGCAACCGCTAACGAGGACATAGCACTAGAGATAGACATGAACTCAGATACCTTCGCTCAAGCTATTGCCCTTGATATAGCCTATAACGCTGGGACATTGGCGGCGGGCGAAGAAGATATTTCTACACTTACAACCATCGATGAAAGCAATACAACAGGTGGGGAGATAATAGCACAAGAAGTATTAACAACGGATGAGGGTGTTGCGAATGTTATAGCGCTAAGGGCTGGTGCGGTTGTTGACCCAATAGAGCAATTATCTGGAACATTCGCCGATCCTGATTCTATTTTAGTAAAGGCAGTTGATGAACTATCGAACTTAACAACGCCATCGACACCTGTTAACATATTTGTAGCAGACGATGACACTATGACAATAGGGGATGCTGCTAAGTTTTTTGAAATAGAGTTTATTTTGGATACTGGATCATCTGGATCGGGTATAGCCCCTACTTTTGAATATAGTACCGGTGTAGGAACTTGGCAGGTATTTGGGCCTACCGATGGAACTAATGCGATGAGAAATACCGGGGCTATTGCTTGGGATGCTGCTGATGTAGTAAGCCCAGCATGGGTAGTGGGCACTGGTAGTGAGTTTTTAATCAGAATAACCAGAACGAGAAACACCCTTGCTACTACCCCTATAGCGGACATAGTGCAGAAAGCTGCCATTACTGAGTTTGGATGGAACAAGACAGGGGATATAACTACAAACACTATATCTGCTGGAGTTACGGTAAATGATACCACCGATACTACAAAGAAAGCTTTGTTTGATGTATCTGCTATTGCTACCGCAACAACCAGAACGATCACGATGCCTAACTCAAATGTAGATTTAACACATTTGGCATTAGCATTTACTCGGCAAACCATTACTTATGCATCAGGAACAACTACGGCGGTATGGACGGCTGGGTATAAAGGCATAATGACTTTTGGGGCCGGAAATATCACGACATTTGCATTTACTAATCCGGCAATCTCTGGCGTGAATATATCTTTAGAGGTCAAGCAGGATAGCGTAGGGGGGCGGATTATTACTACATGGGATGCTGATATCTTGTGGGTCAATAACGTTATTCCAACACTCACCACTACTGCAAATGCAACGGATTTTTTCAGCTTTTATTGGAATGGAACAAATTATTTGGGATCTGTTGGTAAAGGGTTCCTGACGGCATGAGCTGGAAATCAATCGAATGTAATTCGGTGGCTGACCCTGCCATGCGCTTTGTGGATGATGTCGGGAATAGCTACCAGTTAACACAAGCGGAGCTAGTCGGGAATTCTGAGGCCGATACGATTAGTGATATGGAAGTTAAGTTGGGTGACACTGTGGATCTCACTTATGAGATAGGAACGGGGTTACCGGCGGTTTGGTCTGAGGATGCAGCGGAATGAGCATCATAGGTGGTGAAGAAGATTTTAATGCCCAAACGGTAGCCCCATGGGGCTTTGACTCAGTAGACGATCCAAGCACTAAGTTATCCCTTGAAACAAGCGCGCCAACTGAAGGCGCGAAATCCCTCCTAGTCACACTAGGTACAAACACGGATGACAGGCAAGGCCAATTTGATTTTACTGCTTATATAGCTGAAGCAATTATTGGATTAAAATTTGAATACGATCCCAACGGGTGCGATTGGAACGCAGTACTTGACACGCTTGCATCTTTTAGGGATGGATCAGTCACAGAGGGTGGGGTACTTGATGCAAGCACCGCAGCGGGGCCACAGCAAACCCTTAGATTAGAACTAGAAGAAGACGGTGGCGGAAACACTGTTGGGCAGACCATCGAGATAACAGATGATAACCACACCATAATGGTTATCATGAAAAAAGCGACTGGTTCCACGGCGGTTAATGGATCGCTTGAATTATGGATTGACAATCTACTTGAAGATATTTTACGGGGTTTTGATATACATGCTGAGTTTGACGGTCTAGATAATATAAGATATGGCGCAAAAGCACCGAGCGCGGGGGCAAGCGGAGCATTTATTTTGGATAAAGCATCCGCATCCGATGATCCATTAGTTGATTATGCTGCCTTTATGTCAGCGCACCCACCAATTAACTTCACGGCTCAAACGGCTGATTTATCAGAGTTTACCAGTACAGCAACAGGGGGTGGAACGCTTACAAACATTTCTCCAGGGATGGGCAGCGCTAATCACGCATGGGAATTTAACGTCTCATCTGTGGGAAATGTTAAGGGATTTATAACCCCTATCAGAGCCAAGGCCATGGATGATGTTTTCTGGTTTGGTATAATGCTAAATGCAGATGGGCTGACAATGACAAACGGGGATGTTTTTGATTTTTTTAGAGGCAATAAGAGCGTAGGTGGCGGGGTTAGGATACAAGGGCAATTACGGCAAGATACTGGAGTTAAGCAGATAAGGATGTCCCAAGATGATGATGATGCTGCTGGCAACTTCACCGGTTGGCATACTATCTCCGGTGATACATGGATGTCAGTAAGAATACAAAGCGCTACGGGGTCAGTAAGCCCAAATGGAACTATGGAATTCTATATCAATGATGCACTGGTAGAGACGGAAACGGTAATTGACAATGTAGATTTAGGTGAAAAAATACAAGAGTGGGAGATTGGAGTCGTAAGCGGAGTGGATGCAACCACGACAGGCCCACTTTTGATGAGTGATTTTAAGGTGGTTTATGAAGATGTAAAGCCGACAAAACCGGAATATGGATTCCCCGTTATGAGTTCGGCTATTTTTTAATATGAATTTTAAATAAAGGATCAAGTTATGGCAGCCCCAAGTTTTTATGGAAGATATACAGATGCAAAAGATGTTGTGTTAAATGATGCAGCAGATACTAACAAGTTTGATGCTATTAGAAATGGTGACAATGCTGTAGGTGATATACGTGTTACCATAGCGGGAAGCGGCAGAGATAAGACATGGCATAATTTACAACCAGGCGAAATTCTCCCTGGTAAGGTAACAAGAATATATGCATTGAATACGAGCGTAACATTCGTAGAGGGACTCATCTTGGAATGATGTTATAATATACCAATGCCGCCAAAAGCCTTCAAGATCCGTGGTTGTACTGGCCTCGGAGATCAAATCTATAACTATACGGTTTGTAAATATTACAAATCTAAAGGACAAAACGTATTAATCGAAACTCAGTATCCAGAGGTTTTCGATCCATTAGAAATACAAACTACTCCTAAACGCCTTTTTGATGTTCATGTAAACTGTTCATACATTACGCGCAAAAACATACGGCGTACATCCCAATTTCAAGATGTTCTTATAAACGCAAAGATAGATGAAACACTATCTATCAAAATAGATTTAGATCCCGATGTACCCGATGATACTATTTTAAATGAGATTGCTATTACTAGACAAAGGATTGATAAATCTAATTTTCCCATTTGTATTGTATCGGATTTGTACCAAGCAAAGGGAATCAGATCGAGATCAACTCTAATGCCTAATCGCATTATCTATGACGAAATATTAAAAAAAATAAATCAGCAATACTTTACTATCCTTATAGGCAACAGGCACGACTATATTAAAGATTGCGATCTATCATTCAAGAATATCATTGATGTAAAAAACCTTTTAGCCTTAGTAAACATTTCAGATTTGATATACACACAAGTAGGCCATTTGTTACCAATGGGCGAAGCTTTAGGAAAAAAAGTTTTATCATTACTAAGTGGCAACTATCGCAAATCAGGTGATCCATTCCTTAATACAATAATGCCTAAAAAGGTTATATGTGGCACAACAGGACATTGTTTATGGGATGACCAACCCGACATATTTAATCAAGCGGAGGCAATAATTGGAAGAGTGGAAAAGGTGGAACATGAAACGACCCTGGCCAACTAAAGAATCAATAGTGCTTCGATCTCCTGCCGGGTATGGTGACAGTATTTATAATATAAAAATATGTATTGAACTGTTAGCAAAATATTTTAAACAAATAAGCATACGTACCCGCTACCCATCTTTATTTACTTGGATTAAAGGCATGAGTGCTGAAAGGTGGCATAAAGGTGGTGAGGATCTATGTATTCACTATTCAGGAAGAAAGCGAGAAAAAGATACTAACCAATGGCAAGATCTGCTTTTAGCTGCTAGATTGGATAAGGATATTCCTTTTGATATTCCATGGAAGATACATAATCAATCTTTATTAGATAAGGTTAAAAAAGAGGCGAACGGAAAGAAGATATGTCTTGTCGGCACTCCCCACACTCCATTTGGTAGACGTGACGGATATGGATTAGAACTAAGGCCGAAATGGGAAATTTTTATAGATATTTTAAATAAATTTAAAAAGAAATATTTTTTTGTATTAATCGGATTAAGAAAGAGAGAGTTTAGTCTAGCTAATTGCATAAACATGGATTTAGTTGGGAAAACTAGCGATATGGACGCAATGGATTTGGCCGAAATTTCAGATGTTGGTATTGGGCAAAATGGATACTTTATCCCACTTATGGAATCAAGGAATAAACCTATATTTATAATATATTCAAGGCTTGGTCTTAATTCAAAAGATCCTTATATTTCCAATACGTCCCCACAAAAAATACTTAGTAAACCAATTAGCAAATATTGCATCGATGATGAACCAATAGGTGCTATTTTTAATAAATTTTCTGAGGTGTCTAAATGATATTATGGTTTACGGGCATGAGTGGAAGCGGGAAAACCGTGTATGCAGATTATTTAAAGAAAAAATATGGATACATTGTTATTGATGGTGATGAGATAAGAAGTGGTATGAATAAAGATTTGGGATTTACTCTTGTCGATAAATTGGAGCACGGCAGGAGAATGATTGAATTGTCTAAATTACTAAGTCAATATGGTAATATTTGTGTTTCAACGATAACCGGAGATCCTGAAGGCAGAAATTTTGTTTTAGATCAATTTAAAGATTATGATTTACACTTTGTATGGATAAAGGCATCTCATGAAACTTGTAAGAAAAGAGATCCAAAAGGATTGTATAAGAATCCACCAAAATATTTGATAGGTAAAGATATTGCATGGGAAGATCCAAAAAACTATTCCTTTTGTTTGGACACGGAGAAATATTCTATCACCGAATGTTATTCTCAAATAGATTCTTTTATTAAAGAAAAGAAATTAAAAAATAAAATAGTAGCTATAGATTTTGACGGCACAATATCTAAATTCAACGGATGGGCAGGTAAATACAATTATGGGTCTATGATTAGTGATGCCTCAAAATACATGAATCTCTTGAAGGATTCTGGATGGAAAATAATCATATATACGACAAGGAATGAGGATGAAACCGTAAAGAAATATTTAAATAAATATGATATCCCGTTTGATTTTATTAACGAAAACCCATATCAACCATTTGGATCTAATCCAAATAAACTTTATTTTGATATTATTTTAGATGATAGGGCTATTAATTTTAAAGGGTCATGGGCAGATGCATACAAAAAAATAATTGATTTTAAAACTTATTATGAATAAACATTTGTTTTCAGATTTCAATAGAATAATAAGCCACTTCAAAAACAAGCGAGTGGCTATAGTGGGAAGCGCACCAACTTGTCTTGATAACCCACCTGGACTCATAGATTCATTTGAACAAGTTATTCGTATATCAAATTATGGATATGGCAGCCAACTAGGTAAACGCACCGATGTTTTTTATAGTTTCTTTGGATCGAGTACACGGAAAAATCATCAGGAATTAATTAGAGATGGGGTTAAAATGTGCATGTCGAAGCTTCCCAATTCTAAGCCATTTCACAGCCAATGGCATGCTAACAAAAACAAAAACGATGGTCACGATTACAGGGCGCATTACAGGCGAAGGGAGCCGTGGTGGTTTTGCCCCACTTACGTACCGGATGATAAACACTTTTTAGAGCTGTTTGATTTTCTTGATAAACATCAGCCCACAACAGGATTTGCGTGTATATGGGATTTACTTAAGTGTGATCCAAAGGAGTTATATATCACAGGATTTGATTTTTTTACAAGTAGGATTCACGATGTAAATAAGCGATGGAAGTTTAAAAACCCAACCGATCCACATCGGCATTTACCACAAATCGAAATGAAAAAGCTTTTTGAGTTTAAAAAAAAACATCAATACATTAAATTAGATAAATGGTTATCAAGTGAGTATAGAAAATGGCAGTCCTAATAAGTGATAAATATAAATTCCTTTTTGTACACATTCCTAAAAACGGGGGTACTTTATTTATGAATTTGTTTTCAAAACCGTGTCAATTAAATATCTTAGTATCTAATAGCGGTGGGTTGCAAGATATACCCGATGATAAGGCAGATGAAATAAAAGATTATTTGGTTGTATCTGCAATACGAAATCCATATACTAGATTAATAAGTTTGTATAGGTATAGAGAAATTGAGAAAGTTAGGAAGCAATACAAAAATATTGATAAGTTTTATCAAGATGAAGATAATGAAGATCATATCCTAATAAATCAGAATCGATATGTTTTTGATGATAGGTTTGCAAATCACGCAACTATGACATTTGAAAACTATGAAAATGATTTAACTAATTTCGCTGCGCACATTGGATTTTTCATCCCTGATATTCCAAAAAACAGAGAGCAAAGATATTATGGTGAATACAATTATAAGGATTATATGACCAATTGGTTTTATGAATTTGTGAAAGATAAATGTGATATAGATTTTGCACAGTTTGGATACTCAAAAGATCCTCATGATGGGTATGAAAAACCTAGCTATCTCATGCAGAAACTTTCTCCTGCAAGCGAAATGATTATTATTGATAATTATTACCGGAAAGAAAAAAGAGAAAGTAAATTGAAAAAATTGGGGCAATCATCGTGATGCAAGGAAAAATCTGGGGATGCACTGAATCCATTTTTAATGATGATCACGTTGAAATCCATAGGATAGAGGCTAATAAAGGTGGGTACTCATCATTTCATATCCACAAATATAAATACAATTTGTTTTACGTTGAATCTGGTAAACTAAAGATATCAGTAAAAAAGAATGAATATGATTTAACCGATGAAACCGTTATTTCCAAAGGACAAAAAACAGTTGTGAAACCTGGGGAGTATCATAAGTTTGAAGCATTGGAGAACACCATAGCTTATGAAATATATTACGTGAAACTTTTACCAAGTGATATATCAAGGGAAAACAGCGGAGGTAAAAATGGATAGAATAATTGAGATGTATCCAAGAAAACAGGATAACGATCTTTTCATATGCCATGATACTGATATTGCTTACCAAGCAGATATGAGCAGAAGGATATCTTATGGCGGGAAGTATTTTGATAGTTATCTCTCTAAAAAAGATACTCCTATTGCTAAGAGGATAATAAGCAATCGGGTAAAAATGTTACTTAATCATTTGCCATTAGATTCAAAGTTATTAGAAATAGGGATAGGTGCTGGGGAATTTATTGAGAAAAGCCCTCATAAGATATATGGTTATGATATCAATGAGTTTGGAGTTGAATGGCTTAAAAAGAAAAAGATATTTTTTGATATAGAAAATGAAACCGATGTTAATAAGTTTAAAGCATTTTGTTTATGGGATGTTATAGAGCATCTAGAAACACCGGAGAAAATATTTAATTTAATCCCTAAAGATTCTTATTTATTTACAAGTATTCCAATTGTGTATAATATTAAAGATGTTAGAAAATCAAAACATTTTAAACCAAGTGAGCATTTTTATTATTTTACTGCTATTTCATTTATAGAATGGATGCGAGATTGGGGATTCAGGTTAATAGAAATGGATAATGGCGAGATGCTTTCCGGTCGTGAGGATATTTATAGCTTTGTTTTCAAAAAGGATTTACCTGATTATTGGGATCTTTTAAATGAATATACAAAACTTCATGATAGGAAGCATTACGGATCTAGCTCTGATCAGTTTTTAGAAGAAATTGGAAGGCTAGTAACGAAGCATAAATTTAAAAGTATCCTTGATTATGGCTGTGGGCGTAGCCATTTAGTTTCTCATTTTTGGGATAGTGGTAGAAGAGAAATATTTAGGTATGATCCTAGTATTTCGATATATAATAAAATGCCAGAACAAAAGTTTTCATTAGTTATTTGTACCGATGTATTAGAACATATTTTAAAACGGGATATTGATAAAATACTTGGGAAAATAAAAAAAAAATCTGAATCAGTATTTTTTGTAATTTCTACAACCCCTGCAAAAGCAATATTATCATGTGGGTTAAATGCTCACGTTACAATTATGCCTGAATCATGGTGGATGCATCAAATAAAGAAACATTTTGGTGATTGTCATAAAATCGGGGATTACGAGATAGGGTTTTTATGCAAAACGTTTTAATTTAAATGAAACAGAAAATAATTGAACTATTTGGGGAAAGATTTTTAAGAAGAAGTTGTATTAGAAACGATTATGAATCATTACTTGAAATTATTAAGGGTAAAGATATTGAGACACTCCTAGAGATAGGAACTTACAGGGGTGTAAGCGCTGCTATATTATCCGAGTATTGTAAGAAGCTTGTAACAATAGATTTATATTATGGCCAATTAGAGATGGGTGGTGCAAAGGCAAGAAGAAAAGGATTTTGGCGTAAATTAGGTATAGAAAATATTCGTTTCTACAGAGCTAAAAACGAATTAACAAAGAGGGAGTTTATAAAGAACCTTGATTTTGATTTTGCGTTTGTAGATGGTGATCACGGTGAAATCATAAGAAGTGATTTCGAGATGGTTAAAAAGTGTGGTAGGGTTTTGTTTCATGACTATTTGGATGATGAAGATAGAAACACGACTCCGATTTATGATCTTGTTAACTTGTTACCTGAAAATGAGGTAACTATTTGTGGCAATTTTGCTTATTGGGAAAAAAAATGATATATCCTGATAAGTTTTTTATTATAGCTGGACCTTGCGCAATTGAAAGCCACGAAATTTGTTTTGAGGTTGCCACGGAGTTAATGCAGATATCCTTATCTTTAGGCATAGAGATAATATATAAAGCTAGTTATGATAAGGCCAATAGATCGTCAATATTAAGTGGTAGAGGCGTCGGTATCGGTGAGGGATTAAAGGTTCTAAAAGATATAAAAGATCAATTTGGGTTCGGGATCTTGACCGATGTCCATAACGTTTGTGATATTGAAAGGGTTTCTAAGGTTGCTGACATATTGCAGATACCAGCTTTTCTTTGCCGCCAAACAGATTTTTATATTGAAGCGGGAAGAAGGAATATACCGATAAATGTTAAAAAGGGTCAGTTTGCTAATGCTGGGACTATGTTTAAAGCACTTGGTAAATATGTTGAAAGCGGGGGATTCCCAAGCCAATTTTCTGTCACTGAACGGGGAACCTTTTTTGGGTATGATGATTTGGTTGTGGATTTTAGGTCTATTCTTGATATTAAAGAATCAGGAATTCGCTATATCTACGATGCTGGGCATTCAGTACAGATCCCTGAGAAAGGGGTTGAATCAGGTGGGAGCAAAAGGTATTTAGAGCATTTAGCTTTTTGTCAGGTCAGGGCTGGGTGTGATGGTGTTTTTATTGAAACTCATCCTAATCCGGAAAATGCGATTAGCGATAAAGATACACAATATCCTCTTTATTCAATTAAGAAATTCATAAAAAGATTAAAAGAATTAAATGAAAGATATTTTTCAGAAGATAAAAAACTATGAAAAAGCATGAAAATGGGTTATAATTAAGCATAGGATTAATAAATGAAGAAATTTCCAACCAGTGTACCAAAGACGAAAGATGAGATGGTTGAAAGGCTTAAAACGATGGCCGATCATTTAGATTCTTTCGATCCATTTATAGTTAAACTCCATAAAAAATTTGGATGGATTGATTTTATGCGGAGTATGATACCTGGAAGTGAGAAAACAATTAAAAAGGTAATTGATAAAATTAAACCTAAAACGATCCTAGAACTAGGAACCATTCGCGGTGTAGCTACAGCTTTTATGGCTCAATATTGTGACAAGGTTATCACCGTTGATATTACAGACAATGATATAAAAAAGAAAATATGGGATTATTTTAAGGTGACGGATAAAATTGAATCTCACATCGTTTCGGATTGGAAAAAAGTGGCAAAACGCTTAGAGGGGCTGGATTTTGATTTAGTGGTTACGAATAGGCGATGTTGCGGATTGATATGGTCTGGTAAAAATACATTAGTTTATGACGATCCATATACCGGCCAGGAGCAACCCAAACTACCCGTATCTTTTAAGAAAATAGATAACATGTGCCTCCATGAGCCAAAAGACAAACCAAAAAAGAAGCGCACCAAAAAAGTTAAATGAGATTAATATTTGAATTTAAACCTAAACGCGGTATTTGGGTAATCATACCAACTATAATATTTTTCGGTCATGGATCCCTGGGTCAGTATCGTGATATAACTTTAGTGTTTTTATGTTTTGGTTACACATTGCGTTTCAATGAAAAGAAATGAAAATACCTTTCCTACCCATATACATCATCAAGAAACGTGATATATCCGATATGGATGTAATCATTAAAAAAGAGACAGATAACGGCGCTCCTTTACTAAGTGGTGATATGTACATAGCAAGGATATTTTGGAACTTAGTAACAAACAATAATGGGGAATCGATCCGATCCAGGTTTTTGATGAATAAATTATTATAAGGTGGTATATGAAAAAATATAGTATAAAAAGAATAATACATTGGGCTGTTCTTAACGGGGCAATGGTAACTATTGGTTATCTAGGCATTTATAAAGGCATGATTGGATTTGAAAGGGTTTTTAAGTTTCTTATATGGGTTAACTTTATATCTATGGTGCTTATTCGTTATAATAATGAAGCTAGAGAAGCAATGTTAAAAAGAGGCGCATCAATCCCTAGCTCAATCAATAATATTTATGGGATAATCTTTTCGTGTACACTTATTTATTTCGGATATATTCTTTACGGGATTATAGATTTATTAGCAACTATGTTTCAAATAAGTATATATAGCGATTCAGATAAACCTAAAGAAAAACCTCTACAAAGCGGGAATCATAAGAATGGGATTAATAATCCTCCTAAATCACCTAGGCCAGATGTGAAACCAGTTGCTACAGGCATTAGAGTCACTGAAGGCAATACTAAAAGCCATATTAAACCAGAAACAACGGAACCAAAACCACCGCCTCCCCCACCACAGGCAGAAAATAAATCATATAAACTTGTATAATAATTTTAAACTAAGGATAAAAACAACATGGAACATTTAGCCAAAAGCCCAATTAATTTAGCACCAAACCTAATACTAGATAGAATCTCACAGTTAGATAAAACAAAAAACAGATTACCGGAATTTGAACATTTATCTGATAGCACGATACTGTCTAAGATTGGATTCAGCTCCTACGTAAGAAAGAAATCTATTAAAAACATAGATTCAAAATTAGTGGAAATGTTCAGTGAATATAAGAGCTATACCTTTACCTCAATACTAGAGATTGCTAGTAAATATTGCCTGACATTATCAAAACCTTCTATGTTTAAAATAAATCCAGATAAAGATGTTGCATCTAAAGTGAGGGGGTTTGTAAAAAAAACAAATATAAAATTAGACCGAAAGGATTTTTATTTATTGGCCCCTTATGAATATTTGAATAAAGAAACAAAAGCAAAAATGAAAGATCCTATTCTGTTTTATAGAGCGTCTAACAACATTTTTATTGAAGTCTGCCATTGGGGAAACGACTTTAGCTTTACACGAAGGATACTTGGGGTACTCAGGATTTTAAACGATAAGAGCGTTTTCAACGTAACGGCAATTGCTTCTGCGGTACTATTGTGTTTATCCGGAATTTTTTTTGGTACCGCGCATATAGATTTTCCCGATAGTGTGGATTCAATACAATTTTTTTCCAAATGGGGTTTCTTTGTATCTCTATTCATGTTTATTGAGTCTATTTTTTTAATTAATACAGCATCTAAGTTTGATTATTATAGGGATTTTATAGAGGAAGAGAGGTGGTAAATCTATGAAAATCATTAAAGCCATACTTAAACCCATATTTGAGTTTATGAAAGATTGGTGCTGGACAGTAGAGGATATGCACGAAATAGCGAAAATTGAGGCTGGAATTTGTAACTGTAAGAATCATAAGGAATTTTAAATAGCATTAAAGGAAATCACATGATTATATTATACATACTTGGATGGATTTTAATCGGGTTTGGGTTTGCATATTTAAGCTATGTCATAAGTAGTGGATTAGATAAGCACATAGCGGGGAGCTTAGTTATTGTTATACTCACTGTATTATCCGGCCCATTTGGGATGGCTACTTTCGTGGTTGCATTAACGGCTAAATCCGTAGGTTCCGATTTCTCTAATAAGAAAGTATTTAAGTAATGAGCGCACCAAAAGGGAATAAAAATGCTGTGGGAAATGATGGCGGAAGGCCAAGAAAGTATGATGATAAACAAGTAAACGAAATCATAAAGAAACTAGAAGCTTATATCGCTGAAAATGATATACCCATTGTAGCTGAATTTGCATATTTAAACGATATCACTAGAGAGGATCTATATGGATATATTGAGTTTTCTACACTATTAAAAAAACTAATAGCTAAAAAGGAGAGTGCCTTAGAAAAAGACACTCTTTCCGGGAAACTTAATCCCTCTATGGCTATATTTAGTTTAAAGCAATTGGGCTGGCGGGACAAGCACGAGTATGAGCATACCGGTAAAGACGGAGATCCTATAGAGCTTAAAACTGAAGTTATCATAGGCGGAAAGATAAAAGAGAATGACTAAAACTATACGTTACCTTATAGCACCTGCCTTCATATCTCTATGGATGCCCTTTGTAGCTATACAGATAGACAATGCATATGCTAAGGATAATGACCAAAGGCGTTTCTACTTCTATCATGGCGGTCGTGGCTCCGGTAAATCTATGGGTTTGGCCGATTGGCTTATAGAGCGATCCCGCCAGGAAAAGGATATCCGGATATTGTGTTGCCGGGAAATACAGAAGTCTATTAAAGAATCTGTATATGAGCTTATATGTCAACGTATAGAAAAGCATGATATCGAGAATGAGTACGAGATATTAAAGACTGAAATTAAACATCTAAAAACAGGCTCCAGGTTTATCTTTGCCGGATTAAAGGATCAGACAACAGATAGCATCAAATCATTCGAGGGCATTAAGTATTGCTGGGTAGAGGAAGCCCACGCGGTAACACAAAGAAGCCTTAAGATACTTATACCCACTATTAGAAAAGAACACAGTACGTTTATATTTAGCTATAACCGCTATATGGAATCCGATCCCATTCATATGCTATTTAGGCGCGAGATAAAAGGTAAGGGTAAAAGCTTATCTTATGAGATAGATAAGGATGAGTATAAATGGGTTGAATACAGGGCTAAGGATGCTATTGGTATATACATGAACTACGATGCTAACCCATGGTTTCCCGGTGTGCTTAACACTGAAATGGAAAAGGAAAAGTATGATGATTATCCCAGCTACTTACATATATGGAAAGGTGAACCACTGGGGCAGAAATCAGAATCTATTATATCCAGGCAAAGGGCAGACCTTGCCACTAACAGGGATATAGAGGCTATTGGGCAAGAGTTTGTTGGTGTGGATGTAGCTAGGTTTGGTGATGATAGCAGTACATTCTTTAAACGCAAGGGACATAAAACTACTAAATGGGATATATACAGTAAATTAGATTTAAACACTCTAGCAGGCCACCTAGAGGACTTTGTAGACAGGAATAAGGATATATCAATACGAATTGACGATACAGGCGTTGGGGGTGGATTAACGGATATAATGAGGGCGCGTGGATACAATATTGTACCTATTAACTTTAATCAGAAGGCTCAGGATGAGGATAAGTACGATAGCGCCATATCTGAAATGTGGTTTCATTTTCGTGATATAATAGACAAGACAAGCATACCCGATATCCTAGAGCTAAGGGAAGATCTAACCGAGCGTAGATATACTTATGATTCTAAGGGCAGAAGGAGGGTTGAGCCTAAGCGTGACTTTAAGAAGCGCATTGGCAGATCCCCGGATTGGGGTGATAGCTTACTGCTATGCTATTACAACATAGGCGATATGGTGGTTGTGGACGATTTTGGGTCAACTGAAGAATCTTATATATATCAATAATGGATATATTAAACTATCATGATAACGGTGTACCCGATACGGGATGCCATACAAAAGAAGCGGAAAGCTGCGGGGCATGTGGGTTTGGAACTTCTATACTTAATCCACACCCAAGGCGGGTTATGTATCAGGAAGATATAACAGATTTATTACATAGGATCTCATTTCTAAGACAGTTCTACACTTCCCAGACGAATTGTCTTTGTACTGCTAGGTTAAATGAGTATATGGGATATGAATGTTTTAAAAAAGGCTGTTCTATGTTATCAGTTGAAATTAATTATTTACTAAAGGAAGCTGAAAAGCGTGGTGATATAAAATGTTAGAATGTGATATGGTGATTGTATCAAAGGATATTTGGAATAAGGTATTGGATAATGATGAGGGAAGTATCGAAACATTGATTAACGAATTACATAACTTAACAATATATGCTCATGCAATACCTGTTAATGAAGACGAGATGGTAGTCTCAGTAAGGGATCTTGAAATGAAAAGTATAATAAGGTCGCTAACAATAAATACAAAAAATGACAATGACTAATATAAAACCGACTGAACTAAAAAAAACTGAGACACTGCATGGATTAATTGATAAATTGGAGAAATGGAACATGAAAGTTTTCGAAGGGGAATATTCAATACAAGCCGCTACCTACTCAATCATCAAAAAGCAGAATGAAATAATCGATATTCTGAAATTAATAAATCCAATTACACGCAGTGATATATGAAACCATACTGTAAATACTGCAAATACTACCTTAAATACGTAGAGAGAGTAAAGCGTGACGGCTCCGGTGATGATGATATATGTGGCCAATCGCTACGAACGTACATTGATGAGGTTGGCGTTGAAAAGTTTGAGACATACGGCGACATTCAACACTGTGATGAGTGTGGCGCTGTGAATGAGGATGGAAGGAAAGTGGTATATCAGAAATGCCTTAAAAAGAACGCTAAGTTTAAGTGTACCCATTTCGATCCCAAGTGGTATATGATACCGTTATTTATTACCAGATTTATTAAAAGTAGGTTAGCCAAAAGCTAAAAACAAACTATCTAATCTAAAAAGATAAAGACATTATTATGATTTGCCTATAACTAACCCCAACAAAGCATCCAGGATATCTGAATCCACACTAAGCGATATACTTAGAAACGAACGTATTCAGGATTTTGGTTTTACATCTCTAACCGGTACGGAGCTTGACGATCTTAACCCGGTCCCTCCACAACACCAAATGCGTGATGCCAATTTCATGTGGCTTAAAAACCCATTGGCAAATAGCATCATTGAACTACAACTTGATTTCGCATTAGGTGACGGTATTACTTATGCCGCTGATGATACCAGAATACAGGAACTATTGGATGATTATTGGTTTGATAGCGATAACGATTGGGAAAACAAGGGTATAGACAGGTTTAGGGATTTAAGTATAAACGGTGAACTTCTACTTAAGCCTGTGGTAAAAGAGCAAACGGGACGGGTTAAGTTACATAGCATATACCCAGAGAGAATATCGCAGGTAACGAGGGACGAGACTTTTGATCATATAGATTCTGTATTGCTTAGAACAGATGACAAAGAACTAAAGATACTTAAAAAGGATGATGATGGTAACTTTGAGGGCGATGTGTTTTTGTATCAGGCAAACAAACCCACGTTTTTTACTCGTGGTGTATCTGACCTTTTTGTGATACGGGATTGGTTACGTTTATATGACAAGAATCTATATGCGACTATGGAAAGGATCGGGCTACTCCTTTCATTCGTTTGGGACATAACCATCAAAGGGGGAACAGCTCCGCAGCTTAGGGAGAAGTTTACGCAAATCCTTAAGAACCCTCCAAGACCCGGGAGCTTTAGAGTACACAACGAGAACGAGACATGGGATGAAAAAACACCGTCACTGGGTGGGCGTGAATTTGAAGATGTGTTTAGATTACTTAAAAGCCAGGTTATAGGTGGGTCAAGACAGCCTGAACATTTCTTTGGGATGGGTGGTGATGTGAATCTCGCGACCGCTAGGGCAATGAGCGAGCCTTATTTTAAGAAGATAAAGCGCCGGCAGAAGTTCATGAGAAAGATATTAAGGGATCAGTTCGATCATGTTATATGGGCAGCTAAAGCAGCCAATACAATACCTGAGAACACCAATGAAACGTATAAAATTAATATACCCGATCCAGACAAGAACGTAGCACAGGCTATAGCAGAAACAGTGCTTAAGTTTTCTAACTCATTGGCTATACTTGAATCTAATGGATATATTGATAAGAAAACAGCCACGGCCACTATATCGATGATACTATCTCAAATGGGTGTTGATGCAACGGCAGAAACAGGCAACCAAGAATCTATTTACGATGCTATTAGTAAGTTAAGTAAATTAAATAAGAAATGATATATGGTACATTACTTAGACTAACAGAGGGTAATAAGCAATTAGCCCGTAAGGTTGTATCATATCTTAAACGCCGTGATAAACTAACTGAGAAAGAGTGGCGGGAAGAGTTAAGCCCTATACTAAAAGAGATATCAGATAACATTGATGATCAGATAAAAAGCTATGATGTATCGTTTTGGAACTTAACTAATATGCAGGCCATTAGAGGTGCTTTAACAGGCATTGTTACCGGATTTGATGAGCAGTTTAATGTTGCTCTAGAGGGTGGTCAAGAGGCAGGAATGATACTGGCTGTAGACGAAATAGAAAAACAGTTTATAGCGGCCGGATTAGGCAAAGCATCTATTGTGTTTGCGATTGAGGATACACTAGCTGGCATTAATCCACTTACATCTGCTATCGTAAACAACTTCTCTGGTGATATGGCTAAGATAATTTCAACCGAGGTCTCACTAGGATTAACTAACGGTGATAGCCCTTTTGTAGTAGCTAAGAAAATACAGGATAAGTTTAAGAGTTCTAATATGAGTTTTGCCAGGGCTAAAACTATAGCAATTACTGAGATGAATACAGCATCATCTTTAGCGCAGAAGATCCGAGGTGATGAGCTGTTTGTAGAGAATAAGGATTTGAGGAAAATATGGATTAACTCACATAAACCCAATGCTAGGGTTACGCATATAGCAGTTGAAACTAAAACCTTAAACAACCCAGTTGCCATAGATAGGCCGTTTATAGTTGATGGCATAGAGGCTATGTATCCAAGAGATCCTGTGCTACCTGCCAAGCACAGAGTAAATTGCGGATGTGATTTAGTTTATGTAAACATAGATAATACGGCAGAGATTGATTTAGTAAGAGCCGGGGCTGTAGCTAGTGCAGAAAACAGGTTTGCATCGTGAACACAGAACCGTTACCACATCATAAAACAATGATGAAAATGCAAAGGGATAACTTTCCAATGTTCATCCAGTACAACCGAAAGATTTACCGGGTTATGTACACAGCTATGGATGGGCTTATCATGACATTGATTGAAAAGGACGGAGAAAGAAAACCTATCCTTAATTGACATTTTATGTATAGATCGGTTATAATTATACTAATTGCCATAAGCTTCAAATAAACCTTCTAACGCTCTACGCTAAAGACAATGATAACTAATTCCATTTCCAAACTTCATTTCGGCAAGACTCAAAGATCCCGGTTTATTTCAGCCTGATTCTTTCCGTACCAAATCTATAGACGATGGTGTTAACGCCATCTTTGCACGCCTTAAAGGTGAGGATAACCTTACGATTCAGGCACTACGCTTTGATATAGATAAATTCGATCCCACACAAGTAAATATATGGCTTAAGAAAAACGATTACCCAGATGCAAAGATAGAACTACCAGATGAGGCTGCGCATAAAGAAACTAAAGAAACACATAAAAAGAAAAAGAAAACACCCGGTTATAGTGAATCAGATGATATAGAGGAACTTAAGGAATCCGCTGAGGATACCCAAGAGGCTAATTTACTTAACCTACTTGAATCAAACCATGACGGGTCTATATGGAAAATTGTTATTATTGAATCTGGTAGATCTAAGAACAAAACTTTTTATTCTAACGCAACATTAAAAAACTCTATCCCTGTATTTGAAGGGGTCAAGGTTCTCGCTCATAAGTTTGGCGATACAATAGATCACAGGCCTGATGAGTTATCAGATCCTCTGGGGTTTGTATCTAATTTGGTTGGATTTATTAAGGGAGTTAGGTTTGATGAATCAAACGGGGGTAGGCTGATTGGTGATTTTCACGTTACTAATTCGGCAATTAAAGACATTCTTTTAAATACCTGGCACGCGGACAAGAGCCAAATGCCTGGGTTTTCGGTTGATATTCTTGGTAGCGGAGAGCGTGTAGGGAATACAACTTTTGTAAAAGAAATCAAAAAGGCGCATAGCGTCGATATAGTTACCCGTCCTAGTGCTGGTGGACAGTTCGAGCGAATGGTAGCTAGTTACCAAAACAAATTAAAGGACAATAAGATGGATAAATTTTTTGAACAAATACTTTCTTGGATAAAGGAAGGCGTAGTTAAACTTAAAGAATCTACTGAGAATAAAACAGATGAGCAGATTCTAGAACAGATAAAGACTGAATTTGGGCTTAAGGAAGCTGGACTAAAAGAAAATGTTGTTTCTATAGCCAAATTGAAAGGAATTTTAACCCCTGATCAGATGAAAAAGGTTATGGCCTTAGTCGAGGCTGAAACAAAAGAATCTGAGGACGATCCCAAAGAAGATCCTAAACCAGAATCTGAAGATAAACCAAAGGAAGAGGGTACTCCCAAAGCTGAAGATAAGCCTAAAGAAGAAAGCCAGGCTGCCAAAGAAAGCTTTAAGGAAATCGAAATCCTCAAACAGGAAATAAAAAAAGATCGCGCACAGGCAATGCTTGAAAGTATTCTGGTTAAAGAAAGCACCTTAAATGATAAGGCTAAAACCAGAGTAAGAGAGAGTTTTGAGAATAAACTCTTTACCTCCCACAACGTGTACGATGCGATGAATAAGGAGAAGGAATACCTTGAACACATACTTGAAAGTACCGTATCTGATAACAAATCTGGATATGTAAAAGTAACAAAGGCTCCTAGTGATAAACTCGAACTTGCTTTGGATCTGATGGTTGATCCCGATCTCAAAACAGACGATGAGTTTAAAGAGAGTTACCGTGATGTAGTTCCCTTTCGTTCTTTGCGGGATGCCATTAAGCGAATGGATAACTTAGATGTTGATGATTTCTTAGCGGCTGATAACAAAGAGATGAGGCGGCTGAAAGAAGCAACGACTGCTGATTTCACTGTAGCATTAGGCGATTCGATGAATAAACGAATGGTTAGACTGTATCGTAAATTCGCCGGTCGTGAAGTATGGAGTAAGTTTGTAATTGAGGAAGATTTCACTAATCTGAATGAGCAAAAACTGTTTAGATTCGGTGGGTTCCAGGATCTTGATACGGTAGCTGAGAACGGAGCTTATCAAGAAACTAACACTCCAAGTGAAACTAACCCAGTTTATACTCCATTTAAAAAGGGTAATGTATTCACGTTAACTGAAGAAATGATCATCAATGATAACCTTCGTGCTCTCAGGGCGTTCCCGGATAACATGGCGCGTGCTGCTAATCGTACATTATCCAAGTTTGTGTTTGGTCTTGTTACCGGTTGTGATGGATCGGATAACGTTAATATCCAAACTATTTATAATGGCAATACGCTTTATAACAATGACCATGGCGGGAACATTTCACCTAATGTGTTAAACAATACAAACTTTGACACCGGTGTAGCCGTTATGATGAACCAGTTAGAAGACACGGGCTCAGAAGATCCTATTGGTATTCGAACCAAATACCTTTTAACATCTCCAAATTTAAGACGTGTTGCATGGGATGCCTCTACTAATGAGTTAACACAAGCTAATGCAAACGGTGGGTCTATACAAAATGCACTTAAGGAATATGATGTTGAACCTTTGATTGTTCCTGAAGGGTATCTTTGTTTTAGTAAAACCATTTGGATATTGATAGCCGATCCACTGGATGCTGAAGGTATCCGTATTGGGTATCTAAGCGGTAAACGTACACCGGAGATCTTACTACAAGACCAGCCAACGGTTGCCGGAGTGTTCACGAATGACCAGATTAAGTACCGGGTCAAGTTTAGGTATGGTGGAACTATTACTGATTTCCGCGCTTTTTATGGCGGTGGAATTAGTTAATATTTATTGGATTTTTTATGGCTGTTAACCTGGAATCTGTTCTTGCTCAATGTAATGTCCTTCTCAAATTCGCTGATTCGGTTACGCTGACTCAGACGGATAGGGAAGACATTATATCCAAAGCTTTAGTAAAGTATTCCAGGTTACGTCCGGTTAAAACAGTTTCAGCGTTGACGGGAGATGATACAGCGATATACGAACTCCCGTCATCGTATGAAGTTGGATTTAGCAGGATATTTGAAATTGAATTTCCAATTGATAATGTTCCTATTGAACGAATAGATGAAAGACATTGGCTGATAAACGAGACACCAAATGGTAAACGACTTGTATTTGAACAGTTTAATCCTACAGCAGGGGAAGCTTTTTGGCTTAAATATACTACTGCTTTGTCGTTTGATTCTAATGGTGACGCTCCTGTGCCGGAGACAGACCAATCAGCTTTCGAATTTCTTTCTGTCTCATACATGTCTCAGGCGCTGTCTTCGCATTTTGCGTCTAAAGCTAACCCTAACTTACCAGAGGCAGAGATAGTGTCGTTTAATGAGCGTGTGGATGAATATAAACAAAAAGCTGAGGATTGGATGAAGATGTTTAAAGACCAAATAAAAGATGAGGAATCAGGTATATTCGGTAATCTTGATTTCTCAGAAGATATGTTTTTTGGACGAGATAGAGAATGATTACATACGATTGGAAAGTACCTAATACGCCTTTGTTTAATAGCGATAAAAGCAAAGAGTTTATAGCAGAAAGGAAGTTAACTATTTTTAGTAAAATCACTCCTATTATACAAACCGGGATAAAACTAAAAACCCCTGTGGGTGCTACGACAACACTTAGAAATTCCATTATGATGAAAGTAACAAAAGACAAGGCATCGGTTTTCACCAATTTAAAATATGCCATTCCTATACATGATGGAAGACGCGCGGCTCCGGTTGCTAGAAGCGCTGATGCCAGTTTAGATGCATGGATAAGGTTAAGCAATAAAGGTAGAAGATATTTTTCTGGGTTAAAATCGAAGTTCCCAAAGATAACAGTTAAGCAGGCTATATTTTTACTTAAACGCGGAAAGAAACAAAAACCTACAAAGGGGCAGCCTTTCTTTGACGAAGGGCTTAAATCTGTATCTGCTATATTACAAGGCACATTACAAAACCTTCTTAAACTATTTGCCAACGGATTAACATAATGTCAGTAGATACGATGCGCTCAGCGATTAAAACAAACATGGAAGCGGTATCCGGGATAGGTAGTGTGCTTGATCATGTTGTATGGACAGATAGCTGGGAATTTATATATGAGAATTTCCGTGACGCTGCGGGGGATAGAGTACACGTATGGTTTATCGGACTAGGCAATTCCCCGCAACCAATTTTAAGAAATGGAATCAGGGAGCGTAATTACATCTTCAACCTAATTGGATATTACAGCCTTAAAACAAGTAACGAAAGTTCTAAAACATTTGAGAATGTGGTGGATGCGATACTGAATAAGTTTGATGGGCAAGCAAGTATAGGAGCTGGGTTAACTCATATACCTCCTACGCTGGTTGCTATAACAAACACCATTTATGTACAACACGCAGCGCATACGGCACAGATACAAATAAACATTTTGGAGAAAACAGCTATCGATGCATTATGTAACTGATTTAAAGGATATTGGTAATGATAAGGATTTACTTATTATCGGTGGTGGGTTTAGTGCCGGTGATTTTGATTATGAGAAAATTAAAGATATGACTACATTAGCGTTAAACGATAGCCTTTATTTCGATGATGGGTACACGATTATTGAACCTGATTACATGATGTATAACGATTTAAATATGATTAAAGTAATAAAAGAAATGATTTTCCCTGATAAAACTAAAGTTATCGGGCTTAACAATGCGTATTGGCCTGATGTGGATTATTGTTTTAGAAAACTTGATATCGCTCCTGCAAGGGATGGGCATAATTTGGCTGTGAAAGCTATCTTGTTAGCTCAAAAGGTTTTTAGTTTTTCTCGTATATTTTTAACCGGTATTGACTTTTATACGAAGACTGTAAACGGGAAAGTAACATCACATCTACATGGCGAAAAGATAGGCGTTGGACAGAAGTATGTAGATGATAGGCATTACAATACACATCTTAAGAATTTAGATAAACGTGTAGATGAATTTAATGTAATTGAGGATCGCAATAATATATTTAATTGCAATCCTGATTCGAGACTTACAATATTTAGTTTTTTAAAGCCTTATTAAGGAGAAAAATTATGGCAGCACTTAACGAAAGAAACATTGCAAGACACCTCTATAACCCCTTCGAGATATTTGTCGCAGGAGTTGGGGAGAGTCAACCGACTACACCATCGTTTTATACGATGCCTGGAATAACCGTCTCGTTTAATAGAGAATTTGTTATTTCGAGTTCACACAATTCAACAGTAAACAAAGGTGTGCTTTTTAGAACCAGGGCAGACCTTTCATCACTTGAATTCAGGGTTGGATTTTCTATACAGGAAACCACACTTAATACAATTAATTTTGTTGAAGGTGGAACCATTAATTCCGATACTGATGAGATCCTTTTAGACGGAACACATATAAGACATGCGGTATGGCTTGAATCCTGTTTTAATGATGATAATAAAATTATACGTATTATTATCCCACAAGGTAAAAGCATTGATGCCGTGGAACTTCCATCGGGAGAGGCTCATGTAGTTCATCCGGTAAACTTTATGGCCCTGCCAGATCCAAACGATCCCTTAACATTTCCTAGCATTTACATAGAACCGTAATATTTTTTCAAGCCATATGCCAACGAAAAAATATACTCCAGATGAGGCATGGCAAGCCTTATCTGATTTAGAGATAGAAGATGATTCTAAAAACATTCCTGTAGCCATTATTCGCGTCCCTGGAATACATAATATAAAGATAGGGATGCTTAGTGAACATAATTATTATTATGTATTCTTACCGATGCGTAACATATTCATAAACCATTATGCCAACAGGATCATTAAGGATGAGAACATAAAAGATAATGAATTGCTTATGAATAAACTTAAATCTTTTCAGAATGATATATCTGAGATGAAAAGCAAATCAGAAAGCCTCACTTATTTATTTAGTGATGTGGCTATACGCAGGGAATTCTTTAAGAATCTAAAGCGCATGAAGCTTATTAGTTGGTGGGTAAGTTGGAACAGGTGGCAGAAGAAAGTGAGTGTACTTCATACAATGACAATCTTTGTCTTCCTTTGGCTATTCAATGTTGATGGCTTAAAAAAAAACGCAAAATTCCTTATAGACCGAACGTTTCAGGTTATGACTACACGATTACCCACAGAATCGAAAGTCTTCACCGATCTGGATACCTTCAAAAAAGCAATGACGGCATCAAGAAAGCGAATGTCATTACTCAGCTCAAACAATTAAAACATCTAAGATGCGATCTACACTTTATTAGACAATCGGAATCAGATGATGCAGAAGCAGAAGATAGTAAATACAAACAAAGAATTGATCATTCAGAAAATGCTTTACAAAAATATAAATTCGCAAACTTAAATGGCAACACAAAAACTAGAGCTAGAAATTGATATAGACGCAAGCGGCGCTATTACCGGGATAAAGAAGGTAGACAAGGCCGTTAAGAAATCCGATAAAAAAGCGAAGGATTCGACTAAATCACAAGCGAAAGCTTTGGGTAAACTTAAAGGAGCTTATCTTGCTGTGGGCGCTATTATTACAGGAGTATTAGGTGTTGCTTTTATAAAGGTTATTAAACTAGCTAGTGACGCAGAAGAAAACACAAGTAAATTTTTAACTGTATTTAGTGGAATAAAAAGCCAGGCTATTGCAGTTCGTGATAATCTGGTAAACGCCTTTAATCTTTCCAGTGAGGCAGCGACTAGATTACTTGCCAATACGGGGGACATGTTATCCGGATTCGGGTTTACGGAGGAAGCATCACTTAAACTCTCAGATCAGGTACAACAGTTATCAGCGGATCTTTCATCTTTCGCTAACATCCCTATAGAACAAGCATCTAAGGCCATCACGAAGGGGCTTATAGGTGAGCGAGAATCTATGAAGGAATTAGGAATTGCTATTTTAGAAAGTGATGTGCAACAAAGGTTATTTGAGAAAGGACAAAAGAGCTTAACGGGGATAGCGCTTAAACAAGCTAAGGCTCAAGTTACGCTCGAGCTAGCTTTAGCGCAGTCAGGAAAAGCTCTGGGGGACGTTGCGAGAACCAGTGGGTCTTTTGCAAATCAATTTAGAAGATTAGAAAATCTTATTGTAGATACTGCGGTTAGCATCGGCACTAAGTTATTACCTGTTTTAACTCCGTTATTAATAAGACTAAATGATTTTATAAGTGGTGCAACAGATGGCGAAAAGGCATTGAATAAATTTAAAACCGCTAGTGCTAATCTAAAAGACGCTCAAATAGAGGTTAATAAAGCTTTCAAGGGAACAGATGAGAACCTAAAAACATTAACTGTAAAGCAAAGAAGCCTAGCTAAGATATTAAAAGACACGGCAGAAACCAAATTATCTTTTGAAATTAGAAAATTAAATAAGGAGTATAGCGACTCAGCTAAAATAACCGGAATATTAAAGGGTATTACAAAGCAAGCTAAGGAAGAATTTGAGGCCCAGGAACGTGTTGTGGCAAGGCTTACAGAGATAGAGAAGACGAGGGGTAATGTTGTTATGCCCGCAAGCATACAAGAGACTCAGACACTAGCGGAAGCCACAAAAAACTTAGAGGAAAGAAATATAAGCCTCATACAGGCGGTGGAGCAGGAAACTGTATTTTTAAAAGATTCTAACGAGGCGAAGACGCTCGCTGCCGAAAAAGAATCTTTTTTAATTTCATTAAAAAGAAAATCTATTGATATAAAAACAGAAGAAACTGAAAATTTTAAACTCACAGAGAAAGAAAAAAAAGAATTCCTTGATATTATTAACCAATCTATTGAAGAAGATGAAGCAACAAAGCTAGGCAATAGAATTAGTAGACTAAATGAATTAAAAGAAGCTGAGAACTTGACCAATATGGAGAGGCAAGACGCACAGGACGCTATAAAACAATTAGAGGATGATCGCCAGGAAGCTGTAACGCAAAAGCAATTTGATGAAATACAAAAGCGCATCGGCTTTGCTCAGAATTTTGCTAATACAATAAACGGTATTAGCGATAAATTATTGACACTGGAAAAAAACAGATTACAGGCTCAGCTTGATGCAGGGGAGATAAGCCAGGCCAAGGCTAATAAACAACTAGCAGATGCAGCCCTTGTTAATAAAAGAATACAACAAGCAACAGCTGTAATTGATGCAACAGTAGCTGTCCTTAAGACATTGGCAAGCGTACCATTCCCTGCAAACATTCCTTTGGGTGCTGCCCAGGCTATATTTGGCGCAACCCAGGTTGCGATAATACAAGGCCAAAATGTAAGTGGGTTTCAAAGGGGTGGTACATTAGGCGGCCAATCTTTAGCCGGTGATCGATCTCTTTTTAGAGGCAATAGGGGCGAGACTATTCTGAATACAGTTCAAGGGCAAAACTTGTTTGATGCTTTAGACAGTGCCGGGTTACTGGCATCCCCTAATGGGAATCCGGTTACTAATAACGCCTCGACTACCAATAATAACGATATGGGCAGGGTGTTTAATTTCCATGGCCCTGTGACTATTGATAAGGATTTTGAGAGCCAGGTAGATAGAAGGCTTGGTGTAGGGGGATCGTTTATATGAGCCAGGTTTTTAAGATATTTGATGATGGCGGTAATGAGGTTTTGTTTAACCACGATGAGGCTACAGACGGGGGTACGACGACCCCGGTTTATAGTATTGAAATGGCTCAAAAGGTTACGGCTGGAAACGAAATTAAACAACAGATACGACCGGGAAAACGCTATGTTAAATCGTATAAGATGAATTTACCCCAAGTTAAATATTTAGCTTTTATGAACTTACTTACTAATGATAGTGATGATTTTTTTATTCAATACACAACGGCACCAACATTACTTACTAATGATACTGAAGTGTCACAAACTAATGATTTTGAGGTAGGTATAACTTTAGGTATAGTAGAGGACACGGTATCTGATGACGATATTGTGTATGTGTTTCCAATGACAATTAATTCAGTTAGAACATTATGAAATCTTTAGCTACAGACCAACAAACAGAAGAGCTATTTTTTAAGCTTAAATCATCCTCTTGCTACTCATATACCAAAGTAAGCTATATCGATGATAACGATGCTGAAGTATTATTTAATGACCACGCTTATCCTATAAAAATAACGAAAGATTCTGAACCTCCAAGATATGCCAATGTAAACCACGAACCGGCGGCTGCGACTGTGAGTTTTAATGTTGTTAATGAGGAAGGGGAATACTCTCCTAAAAACACGGCATCTGCTAAAAGTGGGATACTTGTTAGGGACAGAGTGTTTAAGTTCTTTGACGGGAAACGCCTTGCCACTAAACCCGCTGAACAGGATTTGAGTTTAAGTAATAGCGATACGACTTTATTTTTTATGCAGGAAGACAGTGTTTTGATATCACCTGATATTAATAATAGCGGGGGTAACACACTTAAATATTTTGCTGATTTGTTTACTCTTTATGACTCGGAAACCTATGATGATAGCTTCTATTCTCCTAGTGGATACGCTGTTTATGATGTTGATTTAACTACTATATTACCTCTTGGTGGGAGCCATGTAGTAACTAAAATAAAGGTTACTACTAATTCTAATAATGGTCGTATTTATTACCGATCCGGTGGTTCTATTAAAGAACTGGATGCAGGGAATAAGAACTCAGATGCATGGCAAGACGGCGGCGTGACGACTGATGGCGAAACATTGATAACAGTTAGAATACAAAACCCATGTGTGCTACAAATAGGCGTTGTTAACAACTCGCCGACTTGGAATGATGAGGATTTCGAGATAATTTCAGCTTCTATATCGTTTATTGAAGAAGTGGAATGGGTGCTGCTTGGAGCGTTTTTTCTCGATGATCCGAAGTTCAGTGAAAACCCTGCTATGCAAATAGACGATATAACGGTTACTGGACGTAACGCATGGAAGAAAGCTTTAGAGACACTTATTAATATTGCTGATTTAAGTAGCGGCGTATCTATAGACCAATTGATTAAGGATGTGGCGGATAGACTTGGGATAACCTTTACAGCTACGAGTATAGCTGATTTATCTTCATTTGGAAATCGTACGTTGATAAGTGGGTACAGCGATCAGGTAAAGGCATCTGTAATTTATAAAGATATTATGCAAATTATCGGGGCTACTTACCGGATGTTTATTAGTGATGCCAATGTTTTGTTTGTGCAGCTAAGACCTACTGCGGTATTAGCTGATATTGTGTTTAGTTTTAAACGATATATTAAGGCTATACAAAAGACTATCGGGCAAAAACAATTGCAGCGTATGACTATATTCACTGATAAACAAGTCCTTGACGCGACTATAAGCCTGGGTTCACCCCCCACATACGCCACAGAGGGCGTACAGGCAGCGGTTACGTGGTCTAATAAGGCTATATCCAAATACTGGGAAATAACGGCACAGAGTGGCACTATGGCCATAACAAATGTGGTATTTACAAATACAAGCGCAGTATTTACCACGGCGGGGAGTGGCTCTATTACTATCCAGGTTAAAGGTAATGAGTTTAGCGTTTCCGCACCAACGGCTGTAGGGGAAGCTGCTAATGCTGCTAATATACAGAATCTTAAAGGGTTTGCGATTCAGGAACAGAATCCACTTATACTAAGTGACGCGGAGGCGAAAACTACAACTGAAAGCTTTGTAACTGAGTTCGGCACGCCTGAATACGAGATAGAAGTAGAAGAACCGTATTTAAATCCTTTAACTGAAATAGGCGATTCATCTTTGGTGATAAGTAAAAATTTAGTTGAAACCAATATATTTGAAATTAAGGCAATGACTCATGTGCTTAACTCTGAGACAGATAAACACACTGAATACAATCTGATTGATACTGGGGTGGCTATAACTGACGATGGCGATATCATTTATGATCGTGATAAACCTCCTGTAAGTGGTGCGGTTATTCGATTTGATACCGGATATGCCTATGATCTAAGCTTTGCAATAGGTGCCGATCCGGGCAGTATTGACACCTCAATATATGGAAATGCAGAAATAGGATATAGCAATGGCTGAAATAACACAATCTGACATAAAAAACATTGGGTTTCAAGATGATGTGGATAGCTTTCCACATAGAACTAATTACGCCAATCTAAAGAATAGACATAACCAGTTAAATACAACTGTAAACAAGCTTAGTACGGCTGCCAGTGGCGCGGAAATAACAGCATCACGACCTAACCATGAGGCTTTAATTGATAGGTTAGATTCTATTAGATTAGGGCAAGTTAACTATTTAAAAACTGTTGGTGTTGTAGCTGAGAGGGGAACCCCTGATTTAAATGTTTTTGTATCTGCATTACAGGCGAGTGTTGGGGGTGTGGATGTTAGAAAAGGGTTTGGTTCATGGGCAAGAACTGGCACCACTATAACAATGACAGAAGAGAATCATGGTAGATCAAATAGTAATATAATTAAAACAGAAGTATCGAGCGCCATTGGGCCTCTACCTTTGCAGGAATATCCTATCACTAATGTGACAACAAACACGTTTGATATTACCGGTGTTGACACTGGGGATGCATCGGGAACGGCTGAATTTGCTACTTTACTTGGCCCAGTAGTGGCACCGAGTGCAAATCCAAGGCTTGACTATTTAGTGGCTAATTCTGATAATAGTTTATCTATTCTGACTGGATCTGAAGGTGTTGATCCTATATTCCCTGCCATAGCTACTACTCAATTACGGGTAGGATGTTTGGTGATGAAAACAGGTACAACTAGCTTAAATGATGATGTTGAAATATTTACATTAGAAGAAGGTGATGCAGATATGGCTGACCATTATATCGGAACGACGAAAACCATAAACCAGGGCAGGATTGATGTTAATAATTTAATAATAGATGCAACCGTGACGTTCGATGCTTCGTCAACTTCTGGTTTTGATTCCATATTAAAACAGTATTTTATTTTTAATTGTGCTGGTAATATAATAATAAGTGCATTAGGTAGTATTGTGGTTGCATCCACAACGCTAGTAGTGTCTTCAATTGTAAACGGTAATAATGCTCCCCTACCCGCATCTATAAATCCCGGGGGGGCAAAGGTTACTGATGGACTTGGGACGGATGCCAGATTCAGTTATGCCGGAGGGGTGGGTGGAACGGCAAGCAGATCACATGCTACAGGGTCCGGTGGTGGTGGTGGTGGTGCGCCATCAATTATTGGAGATGGCGGATCTGGCGGAGATGGGATCGTTTTGGGTGCCCCGGCAGGGGGAAATATTGCTACTTCATTAGATTCAAACGCTCCTTTATTGTTTTTAAGATGCCAGAATTTTAACATCCTTGGGCTTCTTGATATGTCTGGGGCCGATGGGGTGGCTGGTTCTGGCGCTGTGGCCGGGGCTGATTCTGCTGGTGGCGGTGGATCAGGTGGTAATGGGGGGGGATTGATTATTTTAATAGCTATAAAGGATGTTACCGTTGCCAGTGGTGCAAATATTTTGGCCGAAGGTGGTGATGGTGGTGATGGGGAAGATTCAACAGTAGGGACTGTAAATAATGCTGGTGGTGGTGGTGGTGGCGGTGGCGGTGGTGGTTTTCTTTTAATCAGATCATTGACACTTACAAACAGCGGGACAATAAGCGCGGCAGTAGGAGGGGGCGGAGCGGCAGGAGCGGCAAGTGGCGGGTCTGGAACTAATACGCCAGGAAATGCCGGAGATCCGGGCACTGGTGGGGTCAGCGATCAGGCACTTTATGATGATGTAGCAACAGACATTAACCATAACAGGTTTCCGATAAATATATTTGATGTGGGTAAATAATGAAAAAAATAATAACTTTAATCTTACTAATATCGTTTATTAATGCAGGTGTTTTAACTTATACAAACGTAAATAGATACCCCACCCAATATTACATATTAAAGAAAGTTGAAAAAAAGGAAAAGATATCTGAGACAATATGTTATTTAATGGGTATTCCTTTATTGGGAACTTTAATTACAGGAATTATTTACAGCATTACCCATCCTGTAAAGAGGATTTAACATGGCTGGCCCATTACCAACTAGAACAACCACTGACCCTAATAGCGCGGCTGATATAAACACATTAAACGATGCTATCGGTAACGTTACCGGGATTACGCTTTTTGATAATGCCATTATTAATCCTAATGGCAAGTTTGTACAACGTGTAAGCAACTCAGATATATACGATGCAACAGGGCCATATAATAATGATGGTGATTATGTTAATGATATGTGGTCTTTAGAAACTGATGGAAACGATGTATTTGATGTAAGCCATGATGCATCTGAGAGCGCTATTAAGCTAGATGTAGAAACTTCTAAACGTGGCGGTATAGCGCAGATCCTTAGAAATGAATTTACTACTAAATATGCTGCCAGTGGTAAGGCATCTATATCATGCCTGGTTAAAAGTGCTAATATTGTAGCTGCCAGGATCGCTATTGTAGAATGGGACGGGACTGTAGATAACCCAACTTTACCTATGGTTACATCATGGGCTGCTACTCCCACGCTTGCTGCGGGCTGGACTTTTGCCAACACACCATCGGATTTAACGGTAACAAGTGCATATACTACAATTAAGGTAAATGATATAACTCTAGCTAGTGGAACAGATAACTTAGCAATGCTTATATGGCTACCTAATGAGGAAACTATCACAGATGTTATTTTTATAAAGAATGTTGTTTTTAGTGAGGGATCTAATGTATTTACTTATAGGGACAGACACCCATCTATTGAACAGACTTTAGTGCTAGAAAATGGAATTGCATATACAGGCGCGACTAATCAGAGAATTGGGAATGTTGGGATTGCATCAGGGGGAGGGACATCCCGGCACAATCTTGTTTTAGGTGTGCCGATGTGGAAGATTCCTAACGTTATACAGCAATTAGGAACGATGGAACTAACTGATATTGTAACCGCTAACAAAGCAGCAGGAACGCTGAGTCTGGCCGCAGAAGGTACGCGGACAAATCCCGTATTAAAAACAGCCGGATCTGGATACGTGGTCGGGACATCATATGAATTATTAAATGTTTCTGCTGGCGGGAAAGTGTTTGTAGGAGCTGAAATATTATGAACATATTATATAAAGAAGATTATGAAACCGTGGCTGATTATAAGGAAGCTGCTAAACTTCAGCTAAAAGGACAATATACTGAAAAGATATTAAAAACTTATTCTATTCAGAAACAGATTAATATATTATTAGGTGTAAACGCCACAGCAGGCGATAAAACGGCTCTCACAGCCTTTTTAAAGGGCTTAGATGATAAACTGATATCATTTGAGGCTGCTATTGATTCAAAGGCTTCTAAAGCTACTATAGATAGTTATACATACAAATATTAATGACATTTACTATGGAACTTAAATTAGTTAGACTATCATCAGGCAAAGAAAGCACTCTTGGGGCTTTGTACATTAACGATCAATGGGAATGCCATGTCCTTGAAGACCAATATCGTGAAGTTAAAGTAGCTGGCGAAACCAGGATACCCGCCGGGGAGTATGATATAACATTTAGGGAAAGTGACAGCCCGATGACTAAGAAGTATAGAAAACGATATGATTTTTTTAAATATCATCTATGGATTAGGGATGTACCTAACTTCAAGTTTTGCTACATTCACAGTGGGAACAAATCAGACCATACTGAAGGTTGTTTATTGCTCGGTGACAGTGCTAATAATAACCAGATTGCTGATGGATTTGTTGGCAGTAGTAGACAGGCATTTAAACGTGTATATAAAAAGGTTAGTAAAATACTTGAACTGGATCAACCTGTAAAAATATTTATTGAGGAAATAGGATGAATGGCGGGAACGGAAAGGCTGTAGAGATAGCCAAATTGGGGGAGCGCATTGAATCCATTAAGGAAGATATAACGGAAATGAAGGGAGCTGAAAAGGATTATGGAGTAAAGGTATCTAAAGAAATAAAAGATTTATATGATCAAAATAGATATGCCATTAAATCAATAAATGAGGCTTATCAGAAAACACTTACAGACACAAAGCAAGCCTTGGAACCATTAACAACAAAGATTGATAGCGTAGGTAAACGGGTTAGTAGTATAGAAAAGCGCATTTATATGATTAATGGCGGGCTTATTATTATCGGGATAGCAATTAAATATTTAGGATAACAATATGAATATAATAAAAGATTCTACAGGTAAGATTTCAACAGGGCGTATTATGTCTCTAATACTATTTTTAACAGTAACAATATTTTGGATATGGTTTAAAGTCACAGGTGGTGAACTTGCATTAGGTGATTATGACTTGATTAAGTGGGGATGGATTACTGCTTTAGGCGGCAAAGCTTTACAGACCTTTGGAGAAAAAAAAGGATAATGCCATTTACTGCTATACACTTTCTCATACTTGCCGGGTTCATATTTGCTCTAATTGTATGTGGGCTACTTATAATAAAATACTTTGACCGATGAACTCATTTGAATCAATAATAATCGTAGTAGGAGCCTTTATATTTGCCGGGTTACTACTTAGATCAATCCTTAAAAATATGTAATGGGTACGTTTATATTAATTGCAGTTAGCGTTATCGTGGGATTTTTCATTGGAGTAGCAACGGTGCATATAGCTGCCATGATTGGCTTTAGTCAAAGATGATCGGATATCTAGCGGTATTTATATTAGGCGTGGTGGTGGGTTCAATAATGATATATTGGTTTATGCGAGATAAGGATGCTGATGAGTTATCTGTGATGGTTAAAGAAAAGCAATCTGAGATCGATGCGCGTGATGTAGAGATTACCGAGACTCATGCTAAGGTGGAAAAAATAAATGAAAAAATTAAACGTGTTAAAAACAATGATTTGCCTGATGATGTGGATAGCCTTCAATCTGAGTTTGACAGCCTATTCAACTGAAAAGAAAGCCTTTTACTTCACCCCTAATCAAGCTAAGTTCCTGATTAAATCAGCCAAACTTTACCCCTTACATACCAATCTTATCTTTGAACAATCCAATGTAATCCGCCTACTCTATGACCAATCGGGGGCTATGGATGAAGAACACACCCTATACCTTCGAGATGTACGCGCTAGACATAAGGAAGATAAACTCAAATCATTTCTCATCGGTGCTGGAATTGGATCTGGCACTGCTATAATTATTATTGTTATCATTCGCCTAGCTATAGGCACAATCTAAACACTTTAACGACATCCCGTAAAATCGGTTGCTTCACCTATATGGTGAAGTTTACACCTATATGGTGAGGTGTTTACTTTTTTAATCTACCCCTTGACATTACGTAATATATACGTTATACTTACATTATTAAACCCGTAAGGATTACACATATGGATTTCAAACGATTTGAATTAATTATGCCTAGAAAAATGCTAGAAGCACTTAAAAGACTTAAAAAAAGTAGTGGCAATAGTATAGCTTCATTGATTAGACGTGCAATAGATAAGCTGATTAAAGAGGATAAATAATGAGTGAATATGAATATATAACGGTAACCATGGATAATGAAGCTTATATTGTTAAATCTAAATGTTTGTCTGGATCTGGAAATCCACTCAATAAGCATGAAGAAATGATTAATCATCTTTATAACGAGAATAAACGACTTAGCGAGGCTTTGCAGTTTTATGCCGATAAAGATAACTATGATTTTCAGATGGATAACAACGGTGACTATGAGTATCACGCGGACGTGATGAATGATGCTGGACATATAGCTAGGAAAGCAACAAAGGACACTAACTAATGCCCCACTACATATTAATAATGATTAAGGAGTTACTTAGATGGAAATAACAGATATGACCAAAGAAGAAATTTTGAAACTTACTACCTCAAGTGGAGCCTATGAGTTTGGAAGGCAAAAGGGATATAGGTATGGATTTGAGCAAGGAGCAAAAGCGGCTAGGCGAGAGGATGCCACAGGAGTTAATGCCAGCCTTCAGCATTATTATGACACTACTGTTGGATTATGGTGTATAGATAAAGATCCACATTCTGTAAATATAGGCTGGGTAAAGAAAAATGCCTTTCAAATAAAGAAATTCGAGATAAAGGAGAACAAATGAAAGTAGGCGATAGGGTACTAATTAAAACATTTAAGAAGCGACCACAGCATTGGGCCCAGGATGGTGGAATGGATGAATTGATGGGAAGAGATGCTATTATCTCTACAATCATCAAATCTAAAATCGACAAAATCCACGTAAGGATTGCAAATGATGATAACTATTGGTATTGGAAGCCCGACGATTTTACCTTAATTAACTTATTTGACGATGCATCCGCTCGATTCGATGAAGGGATGAAGATCGTTAACGCTGCTAGTCGTGACATGATGAAACATATCAATAAATACTAAGGAAACCAAATGAGTGATATAAAAAAGGTAACTGCAACATGGAGTATTGATTTATCTATAATATGCCCATATTGCAATCATCTTATGGATGGAATGGAATTAGATGAATGGTGGGATGTCTTTAAGGAACCCGGAACCACCATTAGAGATTTAAACTTTGAAGTGGATTGCTTCAAATGTGATAAAAAGTTTATTGTAAATAACACTGAATATTAAAGGAAACCAAATGAACAAATATTACTTTGATACTAATGCCCGCATACGCTTTTGGGTAGATGCTAAAACCGAACAGGAAGCTATTGACTTATACAGCATAGCTATAAATGATGCCAAAGGCTTAAAGATAGATGTTGATACATATACCCCAGAAACTGTAAAGGAGTCAGACAATGAAGAAAACGAATAATCGTATCATGCCAGAAATGGAAGCCATGAAAACACTTGCAGATAATTTTGTCACTGAACAGGAATGGAATCTACGTAAACAAATAGCCCTTGCCAAAGGTGATGTTACCCAACTTAAACAAGCTGGATTTAGTGATGCTGAAATCATTACAATATTAGCTGATAGGGGAAGAGATAATGGATGAATGGATTAAATGTTCTGATAAATTGCCAGAAGATAATAAAATTGTTTTAATAGGCGGGATTAGGAATTATGATAAAAACTTCAGTTATTTTTTAGACACAATGCCAAATGCAAAAAAAACTGGTTTTGCTGTATATCATAAAATCACCCACTGGCAACCCCTACCACATCCCCCCAAGGATACCCAATGATTGATATAAATAAACAGGAAAAACTGAATGAGGAAATGGGTTTTATTTTGGGGAATCTAAAGGCTGCACCACCCGGAAATCAATATGTAGACATTATATTGCATATGCAGACATCATTAGAAATGCTTATGGAAAGACAAATAATATTGAATGCTGAAATGACAGCTATCGTTAAACAAACACATAAGGAGTTATACAAATGACATCTGTAGAGGAAAATGAGTTTAGGGACTTGTTTAATAATATTAATAAAAAATATGATTTAGGCTTTGTTGATTTGAAACATATTGAATATCAATCCGAAATGACCAATGTATCAACACATTTAATGATTAGAGCAATATTGAGATTAGTAGAAAAACTATACAAGGAGTTACACAAATGAGTGAATACATAGAGTTTGATATGGATTGTAATGTACGGGATAAACGTAAAGCGTGGAAAGTGTACATGGATATGGAATGGGACGATGAGCTTGATTCACCCGATGCTTGCCTTTATCCCGTATCTATCCAGATTAAAACTACAGGCGCATGGCATACATTAAAGGGTGATGCTTTTGACGTTGTGGCAGATACCGATCGCGTGATTTTCCTGGCTAATATAGCATGGCAAAAGGAAGATTGTGAGGCGGTTGGGTGGATGCGATATTATGGAACTTGACGATATATCCTATAACATTGATTACCTTTCAGTTACCCATAGGGCAATCATAGATGACCGTGATGAGGCTGAAGTAATTGATTTGACTACTGATATCAAAAACAGCATAAAAGACGTTACGGAGCAATATGACGATATTGTAATGGGTGCTAAAGAATTTATTAATAGGGCTAAAATGTTGGCTGATAAATCCATTGACAAGCTAAAGGGAAATGAATCTACCCTTAAAAAAATGCTGCTTGAATATAGGGAATCGCAGGTTGAACAGGTTGATCGAGATATTGACGATACCGGGACGAGTGAAATACAGTTATATACAACGGTTAAATCTGATAAAGGTAGGGCCAGTTATAAAGAAATAACTGATTACGAGGTTGTGGCTATAGATCGAATACCACGTAAATATTTAGAGTTGAATAAAGGCTTAATACGAAAAACCATAAACGCCAAAATCAATATACCAGGCATAAAGGTTTTTAAAAAATCAAGTGTAAGCATTACATAAGGAGTAAACAATGAAAATAAAACATACAGAAGGAAAAGAGTTTAGTAGACCATCCGATGGAACACATCAGGCCGTATGCTATGCGATCTGGGATATCGGGATGCAGGAAATAACATGGAATAATGAAAAGAAAGTACAGCCCAAGCTGATTATCTCATGGGAACTTGACCAAACTATTGAGGATGAGGGGGAATATAAAGGTAAACGGTATGTTGTGAGTAAACGATATACAAATAGTGACCATCAAAAATCTAATCTTGTGGCAGCCGTTAAAGCGTGGGGTGGTGGGGATATGACTAAGGACCAATTAAACGGGTTTGATTTAGATAAACTCATAGGCGAAAACTGTCTTCTGGGTATTGTGAACGAAACAAACAACGGTAAAACTTATACCAACATCACAAGCATTTCACCTATCATGGATAATCAAACCGAGATGAAACCGGAATATGATGGAACGATACCTGATTGGGTAAAGAAGCTACAGGAAAAGGGTGGGGTGGGCGCTATTCCGGGCGGCTCTGTGGATTTCAAAGATATACCCACTGACAGCCCCACGGAGTCCCTTAGTGAAGAAGAATCGGATATACCCTTTTGAATATGTTTGTACCAATGGCCCGACTCTGCGCCTTTTTTGGGATTGAACTATGTACAACCTAGATCTTGATAGATTAGCACAGTACCAAAAAACCAATGCTTTCAATGTGAGGGACGTTGAAAGCATACTTCGATATGCTGAGTATTTAGACGATGAAATTGATAAATTACAACAGCGATTAGACAAAGCCGAGGTAACATATAACCAGGATCGCACTAAGGCTTTAAAAATACTAGGAGGATGAAATGAAAGAAAAAATAATTAAAACATTAATCCTTGGGTTTATTATGAATGGGCTTTTATTTGGTGTTTTATATTTAGGTATATCCATTGGACAAGGTACTTTTAACTTTAAAGAATGGGCCCATGAGGGGAGATTTCTTTTTGCATTTGTATATATTATTTTAGCTGCTTCTTCTTTTGTTGTATCCGCTGCGCTTATCCATGACAAGGCTTTTGAATAATGACCCTAAAGCCCTTTAAAAACCAATCCATCATCACCATATGCTGTGAGTGTGACAAGATTAAAATGATTGACAGGTACGGTAACATTGTATGGGCTGGCAGGATGATTAGCCATAACGAAGGTGTGAGCCATGAGTATTGCCCTGTCGATGCTAAGACAGCAATGGTGACACGTAGAATTTACCCGGCTAATTCACCCGATAATCCAGCGAATAAAGTTACAACTTATCATTCATCACCTGAACCTAAAACAGTATTTACCTATAAATCATGGGAAACGCATGTTAAATAAATCTTTATATTCAAGTAAAAAAATGGATTGGGAAACGCCTCAATGGTTATTTGATAGGCTAGATGATGAGTTTAAGTTTGATATTGATGTGTGCGCTAATGAATATAATCATAAGTGTGCGAAGTATTTTACAAAAGAAAATGATGGGCTTAGTATGTCAAATTGGGGTGGCTATAATTGCTGGATGAACCCACCTTATAATGAGCCTGAGTATCCTTGCAAGCCTAAATGCAAAAAGAAGAGATGCGCAGCTAGAGGACACCATATCGATGAGCATATCCCCGGTCAAATCGATTGGATTAAGAAAGCCTATGAAGAAATTAAAAATAATTATGGTGTTGTTGTTTGCCTACTCCCTGCCCGTACCGATACCAAATACTTTCACGATTATTGTATGAAAGCATCTGAGATCCGGTTCATTAAAGGTAGGCTAAAGTTTGTAGGCGCACCATCATCCGCACCATTCCCAAGTATGATAGTTATATTTAAACAGCACGATTACGATCGGCCTTTGATTAGGAGTATGGAAAGATGAAATATGATCATAGGCATAGATTTTATTGGATGGATAGTAAATTGCAATGGTTCGTCCGTTTGATGGATTGGCATACTTTAATTAACAAACATTCTGTATATGCTGATAGCATCTTTACTTCCTTACATTTCCAATTATATTTACTTTGGCTAAGTTGGCATAAGATGTTATCAGAAATAGAAAAGGTATGTAAACCATTAATAGACAGGTGGATAAAATGATTAAAAATATATTCTTTGCTATACCTATATTAATTATTGTTTTTGTCAGTATTGCTTATATGGTAATCGAAACCATCAAAACACCTGGCTTGATTATAATACCAATATTCGTTTTTTGGACAGGCGCAGGTATCAATTACTGGATTAAGAAATGATAAAGCACTGCGATCCCTCATCCGTACCTGCCCTCCTTCATTCTGGACATAAAATAATAAAGCCTATCTTGTGCGCTCATATTATGGCTGGTAAGAATTATAAAAAGATACAAAGCGATTCGTACAAGGCGGCAGATGATTGGTGTAAAATGATGTGGGGAAATAAACAAAGGAGTAAATAATGGATAAATATTGGAATGGCAAAGGCAAGCCTGAAGTAGGGCAATTAGTTAAAGTGATTGATAATAAGGATATGATTAAGAATACAGAGGATACAATGGGCGATGAAAGAGAATGGGCTGGCAGGATGGTTAGTGTTTCGAGTCAAGAGGATATAGCTATTGATATAAAAGGTGATGATAATGAGAGGTTGCGGTTTCTTCATTATGAAATCGAACCCGTACCTCAAAACATGAGGGAGCCTATGACATACAAACAGATACATGAAGCTTCGGGAATTGAGGTTGGTGATACCGTGAAGGTGGTTGGGAAGGTGGAAAGCAAGGATAGGGAATGGCAATCAAGTTGGGTAACAGCTATGAGTGATGCTATAGGCAATGAATATATTGTTATCTGTAAACATTTAGGTGGAATTATTTTAAAGGTTAATGATTGGCATTGGAATTTCCCAGCCCACTCATTGGAGATAGTCAAGAAAGGGAATGAGCCAATTAATAGTGAAGTTGCTGATGCTATTGCCTATGCTAATGAATGGGACAATGATCATCGAGAGGCGCGATCTGCTGAATGGAGGACTGAACACTTATCAGAAAAGCCCGAACCAGACCGCAACTTCTGGCCCCTTATCCACCAAGCATCCAAACCTGATAAACCTACACCATCTATACCACGCAAAAACGATGCTATGGAATCACTCATTGAGCCTATCCGGGAACTGGAAAAGGGTGATGTGAAAGTATTGAAGGATAGCCCTTACTGGCCGGGGAGGAAAGCTGAATGAATAAAACAATAGCCATTTCTGATATATTTTACGACTGCCCGATGTGTGAATATAGGATAAGTTATATGATGAAACATCTTGCTAAACAAAACTATAATTGTCCGGGATGTAATGATGCCAGCATTGATGATTTTCATACTGTAATATTAGAGCCATTACCTAAAGTAAAGGAGAACTAAATGATTAAGCTTATACAAGCCCAACTATTAGCCATATACGCTGTGATACTTTTCGCTGTATGTGTGGGTGCAATACTAAAGATAATTGAATTATGGACAAAGTAACTACAACATGCCTGATAACGGCTGCTTTGTACACAATTAGCCTCATAGCTTGCTGTATATTGGGATACATAACCCATGGATAACAAATGATTAAACGATATAGTGCATTATATGATCGCGATAACATAGGCGCTATGACACGTAGAGACAAAATGTGTAAATCGGCTGATGTGAGAGAATTGGAAAATGAGTTGGCTAAAGGTGTGAAAGAACGCGCTAAACTTATAGCTGAGAATAAACGACTGAAGCAAGCCCTATACGATATATATGAGGTGTGGGCGGGCAGCGAAGGTACTGGGCAGGCTGAGACAGCGCCTGAGCAATACTTTATAGATCTATGTTATGAAATGGCGCAAATAGCCGGGCCGCTGAAGGAAGGCGAATGATGGACTTAGTAGATAAATTAATTATACTTCAAGTGCTGATGCTTATCACCTTTATGGCGTGGCTATTGATGTTATCGAGACATATTAGTTTTCTTGAAAAACAAGCCATTAAAAAAGGCTATGCCCGATACCATCCTATCACTGGTAAATGGGAGTGGATAGAAACGAAACAATCTATCATAGCTGAAGCTGAACATTTTCGGGATAATGGCCCTGATATTGAAAAGGAAAACGGGGATTAACGGCTTATATAAGCAATGGCAAGGTAGGGATGAGGCTGTGCGACTCAGTATAGTTAGGCTATCTACCTCGTTCGATACGAGATCCACCTTGCCTGATTTAAACATTAAGGAGTGAATAATTGAAAAAATATCTAATGGGAAAATCAGATGATACTACCGACAAGGAATACGGCATGTATCCGCTTGTTATGGTTGATGAGATTACAAAAGAGGATTTATTGAGGTGTAAGCGTGATAAAATTATCATTATTAATCTGATTGATTGCACGTATTTCGATATTGATAATAATAAATGGGCTGATTTGAAACAATATAATAAATACTCAGACCAATGGAAAAAACATTAAGGAGTGAATGAATATGTATAGACTATCAAGATGGTGGAATAGGCAAATAATTGCATTGGCATATTTATGTATCCGGTATCTAATATGGGATACGACAAAAAAGAATAAATATTTATTGAATGATTGCATTAGGCCAATGAATGATGCCATAAGGGTTTTAGGCCACAGATAAAAACAAAAGGAGTGAATGAATATGAAATGTAATCACACCAAACAACCCACTGGATACATGGTATGGCATGATTGGGCTAAATCAATGTCACGAACTCACACCCAGATTAAATGTCCAGGATGTGGGCTGTGGGCTGTATGGATTAAAAACAAAGGGAGTGAATGAATGTATTTTGCTATAACAATATCAGCTATTTGGTTATTTTCTGCTATAGCAGGATCAATATCTAAGGATAGTCAATGGGCTGGGGCTGCCATGATTACGACTATTATTATTGGTATTGGTTATTTATTTTATAAAACTTAAGGAGTGAATGAATATGGATATGAAAAAACAAATATTAGGTAGTATGTTGATGCTTTCCGGTTTAGCATCGGCCATGGATAGCCCCACTTGGGGTGATAACCAAAGCGTTAAATCGAGCCTAGATAACAAGCAGAAGAAGAAACGGGCTAGAAATAAAATGGCTAAACTTTCTAGAAAAAGAAATAGAAACAAGTAAAACCCTTGAAAAAAGCCACAAAATAAAGTATAATGTATGTACCCAATTTGAGAATGGTCGGGAGCGCACTGCTCCTGGCCGTCCTTGATCTATGGGAATATTGGGATAAAGGATAATCAAATTGGGAATAACAAAGAAAAGATTCGATTCAAGAAAAATAAAAAAAATATATGAAGCTGCGTATGGTATGGTGGTTAAAAAAGATCATCATATACACCATATTGATCATGACCCCACAAATAACGAACCCGAAAATCTAGCGTCTATTCATAAAAAAATTCACAGCAAATATCATTCTGATATTAATAGAGCAATGTATGATCCTTATGCTCATGCTGTAGACAATCTAAAAAAAGAGGATTTATATATTACTGATACATATCATTTACTAAAAATTGTTGAGAAAATAAAAGAAATTGTTGCTATTAGGGATTGTTTTTCTATTCATTTAGATAAAAATAGAAAGCAAAACACCTTAAGGTTTAATTACAGCTTGGGATATACCGACCAAATCGAAACCATAAAGAATCAGGAATCAAAATGTCTGTATTAAGAACTAGAAAAAATAAAGACAATCCCTATGTAATGATTGATACACAATTATTAAAGCGAGAAGATGTTAGTTTAAAAGCAAAAGGGATGCACTGCTATCTCATATCTAAGCCGGATGATTGGCAAATATATGTTAGCGAACTGCAAAAGAACTTTAAAGATGGGCGTGATGGCGTGAGGGCTGCATTAAACGAACTTGAAAAACTAGGATATATTGAAAAACATCAAGTAAAGGTTAAAGACGGGCGGTTTAAAGGATGGGATTATGATGTAAAAGAATCGATAAAAATGAAGTCACCGAAAACGGAAAAACCGAAAGCGGATTTGCCGAATTCGGAGAACCCACTACCACTCTTAAAGGACGCGCCACTAATAAATGAAAATACTAATAAGAAGGGCGATAAAAAATCGCTCCCTACTAAACAACCTTCTTTGTTTGTTGGGGTAAAGGAATACTACTTCAATGAATATGAGCGTATCCATAACCGCAAGCCTACCTTTGACGGTGCGCAAGGCAAGGCGCTGAAGGGTATAATCAGTCGTTACTCGCGTGCGGAAATAAAGAAGTGTATAGATATTTACCTTTCATCCGATGATGATTTTTACCGCAAACAATCCTATAAACTAACTTATTTATTATCTATCATGGATGGGCTACTATTGCCTCCCAAAGAGAAACATTCCTTCAATGCTGGCACTAATAAAGATCCTCTATTCTGGGAAAAGATGAATGAAAAAATAAAGGAAGTAAAAAATGGATGAACTACTAAAAGCTATAGCATTACTTTTCGAATCAAAGATGAAAGTTTACACTGAGAAAACGGTATCCGCGTGGTACGATCTTCTAAAGCCCTACCCTCCTAAACATGTGTTAACTGCAATCAATGAATCCATACACAACAACGATGATTTTATCAGTGTTGGTAAACTGGTTAAACTCATGCCTAGTAAAATATCACTTGAAAAAGCTTTGGATGTTTACGTACTGAAAAATTATAAAGAAACATTTGAAAACGGTATCCGCGATAGCAACAGTACCGATCTTAGGACTTCATTTAGAAAACAACACGAAGGCATAGAACAAGATTACTATTCCAATGGCGATATCATGCCATCTAATGGATTGGCAATAAAGGAGATGAAATGATGGGAAAAATAATTCTTGATTTATGTGGTGGTTCTGGCTCATGGTCAAGGCCATATAAAGAAGCTGGATATGATGTAAGGATTATTACATTACCAGAAAATGATGTTAAAAGCTTTAATCCACCCGAAAATGTTTATGGCATATTAGCGGCTCCCCCCTGTGATGAGTTTTCGATGGCAAAAAATCATAATATTAAAAGGCATTTTGACAAGGGTATGGAGATTGTAAACTCATGTTTAAAAATAATTAAATTAGCAAAACCAAAGTTTCATGCATTAGAGAACCCTATCGGGTATCTTAGTGCATTCCTGGGCCCGCCTTTTTTCTATTTCCATCCATGGTGGTACGGTGATCCATGGACAAAAAAAACCGGCATATGGGGAGGGTTTAATAAGCCCTTACGAAAATACAATAATTGGGAGGATGTTCCAAAAAATAATAACCTATACATAAAACCAAAAAGCGAAAAACCAGCTATTGCAGCATTGCACAAATCAGCAAAGCAATTTATACCTTGGATGTATAAATATGATCCAGAAAATGATGCGGCATTTAGAGCCATAACACCTGAAGGATTTGCTAATGCTTTTTTTAAGGTTAATAAATAATGCAAAGAATAGCTGATAACCCTTTACTTAAAAACATCCGTACTTGGGCTAAAGAAAAAGGTATAGTCCAGATTGATCGCAAATGCCCTCGGTGTAACATCGGCAAGCTATGGAAAGTAAAAGATAAAGTATTACCTCTATGCGTTGAATGTCAAACCACTAAAGATAACATACAGGAAATTTCAGATTACAAGGAAGTCCAGAAGAAACGCGTTGACGAAAAGATGATAGAAAAGGCTAAAACTATTATGCATGGCAAGAAACAGAAATCAGAACTTGATGGGATTATCAGCGAACTGGAATCAGGGAAAAGTTACTATTGAACAAAGGAAATGAAATGAATGATAATACAATAAAATTAAGGAAGCGAGAACCTGCCGAAGTACAATTTATTATGGCTAATAAAATAGGAACGCTACAGAATGAGAACAAACGATTGCGGGAAGCTTTAAAGTTTTATGCTGATAGAAAAAACTGGGAAGAAGGTATGCCAGCACCCACGACAATGCTAAATGATGCGGGTGAAATAGCTAGGCAAGCGCTAAAGGAGATGAAATGAACCCACCACTTAAATCAATACTAAAAGAGTTTGTAATACTTAAAGTAAAGGAACTATGGTTACCAGTAACGGTCTTATCAGTCATTGGCGCAGGTATGTGGCTTTTGTTTTTGGCTGATACTACAACGCAGGAATCCGCAATTAAGATATCCAAATATATTGGAATTACCCTTTTGCTATTGACTACAATAGCACTTTTTATTAATGTTGTTGTTATTTTATTCGATCTGATCCGCAGCTTTATCCGCTTCATTAAATCAAACTGGAAACAAGCTAAACGAAACGCATGGCGAAAAATGGGAAATAATAAATGACCTTCCATCAACACGTATTCCACTTATTCATATCTGGTATGAGCATCAAGGGAATAATACGCTACCTTAAAACCACTGAGGATAAAGTTAATAAAGTGTTAAAGAGCTATTTGTGAATAATAAATATAGGCCATCAAATGGATCTGAGGGTGATTGGTTTACTGAAAAGTTTTGTGAAAGATGTTCTAGGGATACATTTATCAGGGGTGGGAAAGTTCAATGTGGCATTTTGGATAAAACATATCTTTATGATATTGACGATAAAGAATATCCTAAGCAATGGACTCATGACAAAGAAGGAAATCCGGTTTGTACATCATTCAAAGATATGGCAACACCCAGGAAAAAATATTCAGGAAAGCATAAGGATCAATTGGAGTTAATAAAGTGTTAAGGAGTTATTTGTGAATGAGATACAAGATGACAATTCACGGTTCAGGTTTAGGGCATGGGATAAACGTTATAAAACGATGTGCAATGTTTCTGATATTAGTTTACTTGATAATTTCATTTCAGTAGATACTTGTACAGAAAACATTTATGGTGGTGATTTTATTTTAATGCAATCCACCGGGCTATTAGATCTTAATAAAAAACTTATTTATGAAGGAGATTTGGTAAAAATACCAGAATGTCAAGAAGATGATTGTTTAATGAAAGAATGGATCGGAGTAGTAGTTTTTGTTTGTGGATCATATATGGCAGGGCATCCAACAAAAAATCAATGGGATGAGATTGATATAAGTGATATAGAAATTATCGGAAACAAATATGAATCCCCTGAGTTAATCAAATGAAACTACCCGCCATATACTCCAATAACCAGTTCACTTTAACTACTGAACCACAGAAACCCCTTAAACAAAACCACGAATATATGATTGAAATCCGTAACCCTCGCAGCCTACAACAGCACAAAACCTTTTTTAAGCTTGTGAAACTATACTTTGACAACAACCAATTGAACCTAGAAAACTTTGAAGTAGCTAGAGGCGTGGTATTAATAAATGCTGGGTGCTACCATCCTATACAAACCAGCGCGGGCACTTACAAGATACCTAAATCAATCGCATTTGAAAGTATGCCACACGATGAGTTTAACCCTATCATGGATAACGCCATCCAGTACGTAGCGGATCACTTGGGGTTGTTGGTAGGGGTTGTGAAAAATCATTTAGTACCATGATAAAAGAAAAACCCATATTATTTAATAGTGAAATGGTCAATGCTATTCTAGATGGCAAGAAGACGCAAACAAGGCGAGTGATTAAAAATCCGGAACAATGGATGATTGAAGATATGGGCGATGGTTCGTTTTTTTTTGAGGATGGAAATGGAGATAGTCAAAATGTTTTAGATTATTGCCCGTATGGGAAACAGGGCGATCGGCTTTGGGTTCGTGAAACTTGGTTTAATCCTGATTATGCAGATGGCAAAGGTATAACCGACTTTAATTATTATAAAGCAACAGATGATCCTAATGAATGGAAGGGTAGCTGGAAACCATCTATCCACATGCCCCGCTGGGCCAGTCGTATTAATTTAGAAGTGACAGGCGTAAGGGTTGAACGGGTGCGAGATATTTCAACACATGATGCAATATCGGAGGGCATATTAAAAGAACCACATGACTCTAAACCACATATAGCATATTTTGCAGATCTTTGGGATTCGATAAATAAAAAACGTGGTTATGGATGGGATATTAACCCCTGGGCCTGGGTAGTCGAGTTTAAAAAATTATGAAAACTTGCATTACCTGTAAACAACCTAAGCCCCTGGTATTGTGAGTGAACTTGATCCAAGGTTTGAAAATAAAATATGCGGTCACTGTAAGGAGATTAAACCACTTGATGATTTCTACAGAAACGAAACATTATGCAAGGTATGTAAGAAGTTTTTTTATCATATGCGAAACCGGATTAAACAACGTCCAGAAGATAGGCTCGCTGATATTAAAAACCGCATGGGAGATATGAACCACGATGAGTATTTACAAATGTTAAAAGATAGTGTTAAAGATGTTGATGATTATAAATATTATGGCGAAGCATCCTCCTGGGATACCATATACAGTGAGCCAGAATGATTGCATTAGTTGAACGCATGGCCCACAATATGAAACTACACTTTGTAAGTGAATAAAGGCAACACAAAGTAAAGGCCATAAAAATGATGTATTGGGCTGATATAAATATCGTTAAATTAGTAAGCGCAAATAAGCGTATTGAAAGTGGTAAAAATAGATTTTATTCTAATTCTGAATATAAAACATGCAAAGAATCGTTAATTTTTATGTTTCAACAACAGGCTAAAAAAATCCTATTTGATAAAACATTTACTAAGCCATGTCATTTAAAATTAACGTTACACGCATACATGGATACATCAAATGCCTTAAAGGTGATTGAGGATGCGCTTGAAAAAGCAAAAATAATAAAAAACGATGATCTGATTAGAGAACATTCACTTAAGCGCACAAAAATAAAAAGGGGTTCTATGGATAGCTTTAAACTTATATTAGAGCCTATACCTAAATGAATATAAATAATGCTGTTATGAGATTAAAACTGGCCTTTCTTATAAGGTTCTTCCCGTATAAAGCACATGATTTAATTCAAAATAATTTGATTCATTTAGTATGTCCCATCTGTTTTTCAAACTTTAGAAATGTTTCATGGGAAATAGTTGCAATGTGTCCGAAGTGCAAAAGTGAAATAAAACAAGGATGAATGTTATAATGTATAACCTTGAATGTTGGGGGGCTGGCAGGCATGCTACCCCCCGTCTTTTTTAAGGTAAATCTACATTCAAGGATCAAGCAAATGAGTGAAATGGATATAGCGAAAGCAGATTGGTATAATGCGCTTTTAGCAGATATTAAAAAACTAGAATATGGCGGCATAGTTTTAATTAAACACGCTATAGGAAAACGGATTTTACAGGATTTCGATAAGTTTGGGAAGCCTGAATATAATAGCAAAAAAGTTGAAAATATCGCTAAGGATTTAAATATAAGCAGAAGGGAATTATCTCGATGTATTCAGTTTGCTAGAGAACATCCAGAAATTAAAAATGGTCATGCCATGACCAAATTGAGTTGGTTTAAAATAGCTAATGAAATATTGCCAGAAAAAAATAATAATGTATTGAAAGCTAGAAAAGATAATTATTTAGCATCAAATAAAGAATATGTTAAAGATTCTGAAATCATAAATGCTGATTCTTTGGTTTACATGAAAGGGCTACCTGAAGATTATCATTTACTCCTAACAGATCCGCCATATAAAACGGATGTTGATGATATTGATTCATTCGCACAAGAATGGTTGCCTTTAGCTATTAGTAAACTAAAAAATACAGCAAGAGCTTATGTTTTCATTGGGGCATATCCTGATGAAATGAAAGCGTATTTGAATGTCCAGCTTCCAAATGATTTTTATATCAGTAAAATATTAGTATGGGAATATAAAAACACTTTGGGGCCAGATACTAAGAAAGATTATAAACAAAACTGGCAAGCTATTTTACATATAAGGACAGGTGATTCATTGGATATTAATACAGATATATTAACTGAAAAGTTTTCAGTTCAATCCTTTAATGCCCCTGATGGTAGGTTAGGTAATAGATTACATACATGGCAAAAACCAGATGATCTGATTGAGATGCTAATTAAGCATGGTAGCAAAGAGGGCGATAAAGTTTTAGACCCGTTTTGCGGTACGGGCACAGTGTCATTAATGAGTGATAAGCTAGGCAGGAATTGTACTGCTATTGATAATGATAATCAAATGATAAAAATATGTAAACAAAGGGGGCTTGCAATTGCCTGATAACTTTGAAAAAGCATTAAGTATTTCATCTAATAGATTTAATAAAGTTATAATGCCTATTCTTGAAAAAGAAAAAGGTTATAAATCTATGACCGTAGAAGGAAATGCACACGATGAAATGAGAAAACTACTAGATATTCAAGCCGGTATAGATGTTTGGATATATGATGATATTGGTATAAAAGGTCTTTCAAGTAGAATACAAACAACATATAAAAGTTGGGATACATTTACAGTTAGAAAAGAAAGAAGCTCAGGCGCTAAAACAGAATACTATAAGAGAACGCAAGCAATTAAAAAAAATTATTTATATCCGCATTTAACATTACAAGCTTATTTTGATGATGATAAATTATTGGCTTTCGCCATTGCAAGGACAAAAGATATATTGAAATTAATTGATTCTGATAAATGTTATGTGTCTAAAACTAATTCAGATCAAATTGGCCAAGCATCATTTTATGTTATTGAATGGAGTGACGTTAAAACAATTTACATAAAAAGGTTAATAATATAAATGAAAATACACAAAAACAATTAGTATCTGAAATGAAAGACAAGAAACCATTAGGCCATAAAGCTTACGGGCATATACCCCATTTTTCAGGTAGTCGCATGACTCCTGCTGATAAACATTGTTCACCTGGGCAACAAAAAATCATGACTGAAAAAACTAGGGATAGGAATGATTTAATTATTGTTCAGGAAAAGGTAGATGGATCTAATTGCTCAGTGGCTAAAATCAATGGAGAAATATTATCGCTAAGTAGAGCCGGATATCTAACCGATACATCACCTTATAAGCAACATCATTTATTTAAAAAATGGGTCGTTAAGCAATATTCAAGGTTTGATTTCTTGCTTAGTGAAGGTGAAAGGCTGGTAGGCGAATGGCTTATTCAGGCGTGTGGCACTAAGTACGATCTCCCTCACGAACCATTCGTAGTTTTTGATATAATGATAGGGCATGAAAGAACAAACTATCATGATTTTTTATTAAGGGTTTTACCTCATGGATTCACAGTACCAAAGCTTTTACATATTGGGCAACCATTGAAATTGGCAAAAGCTAAAGAGCTAATAAAAGAAAGCGGGCATGGTGCTATAGATCCGGTTGAGGGATTTGTTTATAGATGCGAACGTGAGGGAGTAGTGGATTTTTTGTGTAAGTGGGTGAGATCAGATAAAGAGGATGGTAGATATTTACCTGATATAAGTGGGAAAGATCCTATTTGGAATCATCACAAATGAAAGCATAAAGGAGAAAGTAATGAAAGTTATTTCAGATACAAAAAAGCCTATTAAGATATGGGTAGATAATATCGATGATGTTGAAAGCCAGGCTGTTGAACAATTAAGAAATATAGCAAGCTTGCCCTATATATTTCATCATGTAGCTGTAATGCCAGATGTTCATTTAGGAAGTGGATCAACTATTGGGAGCGTGATTGCTTCTAATGGCGCGATTTCACCCGCCGCCGTTGGTGTTGATATCGGATGCGGTATGTTGGCTTTAGATTTAAAAACTAAGCTTGATGATTTGCCTGTATTGAAATCCCTTAGAGATAAAATAGAAAACAGTGTGCCTTTAGGCCATAAGGGCCATGAAACAAAACAGGATATTGATAAGCTGGTAGAAACGGCATCGGATCGCGTCAAAGAATTGTGGCATAAGGCCCCCTACCAAATGGGTACATTAGGTGGTGGTAATCATTTTATTGAAATATGTGATGATGGGAAAGGCAATGCATGGTTAATGCTTCATTCTGGGTCAAGGCATGTTGGTAAATCTGTAGCTGATTATCATATAAAAAAAGCTAAAAAGTTAATGCAAATATGGCAAATAGATTTAGCAGATCCAGATTTAGCATATCTAGCTGAACATACGCCTGAGTTTAATGATTACATAAAAGATCTTCATTGGTGTCAGGATTATGCATATATGAATAGGCAATCGATGCTTGTTAATATATTAAAAGCAATAGGATTTTCTGAAAAAGTAAATACAGAGGATGCTATAAATTGTCATCATAATTATGTGGCTAAAGAAAACCATTTTGGTAAAAATGTGTTAATTACTAGAAAGGGCGCGGTTAGGGCAAGGCAAGGTGATTGGGGAATAATTCCAGGTTCCATGGGTACATCATCATACATAGTTCAAGGTAAGGGTAATGCTGATAGTTTTTGTTCTTGTTCTCATGGTGCGGGGCGGGTAATGTCTAGAACTAAAGCCAGAAAGGTTTTTAGTGTTGATGATTTAATCAAACAAACCGAAGGTGTAGAATGCAAGAAAGATGATAGCGTTCTTGATGAAATACCTGCGGCTTATAAAGACATAGATACCGTTATAGAAAACCAGAAAGATTTGATTGAAGTAAAGTTTAAGCTAAAATCCATAATAACGGTTAAGGGATGAAAGCATACATAAGTAAATATTATTACCTTATACTCAGGCAGAAAAATCGCTGCTCCATATGCCATAAGTCACTTCCCTTATCCAACGCGAAAATAGATCTACATCACAGGATGCATAATACTAAATGGCGTAGGAAAAAATATCCACATTTCGTTGATTCCATCCTTAACCTCCAAGCCACACATAATACTTGTAATACTAACAAACTTTCAGCTAACAAGATTAGCGATATGCAAGCATCCAAGTACGAAAACTTTTTGGTACATCATCCCAGAATAAGTAAGTGGGTAAATGATCCGGGGGAGATATGAATACAAAAACAGCAAATGACAAACAGCAATTATTTTTTAATGAAATTGGGTATTGTCCAAAATGCAAAAGTGGAGAAATTATTTTAGTCTTTGATCATCTTGAAAAACATTTTTCTTGCAGGTGCAAAACTTGTGGATTTTATTCTACTCATTATGATGAAATAGAAGATTTAATCAAATATTTAAAACAAATCAAAGGAGATAACATGCCTAAATATGATCAATTTGGTGTTGAGCTAAGTGAGGTTCTATCCATAGATAATAATAAAACAAAAGGAGATAACATGCCAAGAGATATATACATAGATAACGATAGCACAATAAACAAGGATGATGGGCCAGCCAAAGGGCAGAAAATAGAAATGATAAAAAAGGTATCCAATGGATATGCCCTTTACGCTGAAGATGGGCATTGGGATGTTAGTGAAGTAGATCCTGATCATGAATATGTTTTCAACAACATAGACGATATGTGTAAGTTTATTAAGGAGTATTTTAGATGAAACTAGATAACAAGAAAATATTTAAAGAGTTTTTAAGGCTGAAATGGCAGGAGATATTTAAGTTTTTTAAAATAACCATCTTGCCAGCAATAGCATTTGTATATATATGGCTTGTTTGGATGCTGCCATGGGCAGACAAAGCAAACAATAAGGAATATCCCTATACTCACAAGCTGGGGGTTTACGAGTTATTTGATTATTTTGCATCAGCATTCATTTTGGCTGTTGGTGTTTCGTTGTTATTGGGCTTGATATTTATTATTTACGAATGGATAAAATCAAACTGGAAGCAAGCAATAAAAAATATTTACTCCAAGCCAAAGAAGAAAACAAAAAGGAAAAAGAAATGAAATACATAATACTACTTTTGCTATTTTCTTGTACTCAATGGGAATTGATTCGTACTGAAAATGTGATTGGTGGAAAAGCTAGGGTTGGGTTTTCTACACATGATATTTCTAAAGCAACCTTGAAGTATTATCTCAATGAAAACAAAACAAAAGAGAAATGTCTAATACAATATTTAGTGATTGTTGGATGGGATGAGGAACAAGTATTTTGTGATTATTTCCGATCAATGGGATACTTAAAAGGCACTAAGAAACCTTGACATTACCCCCTCTATGCTATATCATAAAGGTAGTCATTACCCTGTGACCAAAACCCCCCCTACATTATGCGTAAAATCGCCCTTATTATATCTCTTATGATAATGCCATTACTAGCACCATC
>SDBT01000653.1_pt1 | contig 55679 bp, 54 predicted proteins | sample 2277101 | NCBI WGS metagenome assembly SDBT01 (sample SAMN10404973, study PRJNA504765) | marine sediment metagenome | isolation source: marine sediment core GS10_PC15, 103 cmbsf | place: Arctic Ocean: Southern Knipovich Ridge | collected 2010 | reverse complement strand
TCTTATTTCCTCGCCAACAAGAAAAGTTCCCCAAGGTTCTTCCCTTAAAGTAGAGAGAGCTAGGTAATGAACCATCTGTTGGATTAAAGGTAAAAAGACTGGCTTGGTGGGCAAGTTATTCCAGTCTCGATCTAAAGTAGAGGTGAACAGTAACACCTTCCCTGCCCCGGGATACGGCAGTTCTCCCTCGATAAGTAAAGGTAGTCCATCTGCAAGACCGAGAACCACCTTTGCTGAAGGTTTAACCTGAGTGGCGAAGTATTGGTAGAATCTTGTTCGGGTTAAATCTCCCTCTTTCCCTTGGGCAAAAACCTGTAAGATTGGGTGAGTAAAGTCTTGAAAATCAATCGCTTTGAATTCTCTTTCTCCTTTAGATTTTCCTTTAACTTCCACCAACTCAGCTGGCAGGAGGTTGTCAAAATTAAGATTATATTCTTGTCCATTCACGTTATCACCCAGGGAAAAGACGACTCCCCCTCCTTCCCGGACAAAATTTGTGAGTCTCTCCCTTAAGGAACTGGTAACTTTTCCCACATTAGCCAGGAAGATTACAGAAAAATCATCTAATTTTTCTTGGGGAAATCCATCCGGCGTGACCACCTTCACCACTAATGGTGACTGTATAGGGGAAACTTCGGAGGTGGTCGGTGAAAGGCTAAGTGTTAAATAGAATGTCTCACTGGAAAAAGAGGAAATTCCCGGATGGCCATCAATCAGGAGCACCTTAATTTTTTCTGATGCTTCTGTTTTAAAGTAGAATCTATCGTCAGAAGGGAGACTGTCTTCCTGAATTTCTACTTTCCCCAGATAAGTTCCTTCTCGAGGGAAATTGTAGAAGAAATCTTTACTGGCTTCTCTTCCCCCTTTTAAATCTACAAAGCCCTGGTCTATTTTCTCTCCAGTTTCTTTACCAATTTGAAACTTGCTTTGCGGCTCCAGGAAAACTGAAACAAATAGACGGGAAATTTTTTCTTTAGAATAATTTCTTATTTTAATTGATATCTGGGAAGTCTCTCCCATAGTCAGTCGGCGACAATCAACTTTTGCTACAGCGACATTGGAAAGCGATTCCCTATTTAAATCGATAATAATAAACTTCACTTCCGGGTCGAATTCTTTTATACTCTTTCCGTCAATTCCCTGCCATCCGTTAATTCCCAAATCTGTAATCAGGATAATCTCTCTATTTGGTGAACCGGACTCCTGGAGAATTTTATATGCCTGAGAGATGCCCGGGAAGAGATTCGTAGGACGGAAACTCAAGGTGCCTTTCTCCAACCTCTCCCAGAGAATTTGCTTGTCGTCAGTGAGATAGGAAACTAAAGGCTTTACCTCATCGGAAATTAAAAAGAGTGCTGCGCGGTCGCCTCTTTTGGTCATTTTCAGAATACGTCTAGCCACTTTCTTGGCTAGAGCGAAGCGGGATTCTCCTTCTTCCACATATCCCATAGAATAAGAGTTGTCGATGAGGATTACACTGGACCGCGAGACCCCTTCTACCTGGGCAAACAGAGGCATTCTTCTCACTACAGGCCTGGCGAAAAGAAGAGTTAACAGGAGAAGAATAAGAGACCTCAATATAAGTAAGATTAACTGCTTCAATTTAAACCGTCTAACTACTGTGGTGGAGGCTAATTGAATAAACTTAACAGAAGAAAATTGGGAAGTTATTGGTCTCCTTCTGGAGAGAAGATGAATAAGTATGGGAATGGAAACTACTGGTAAACCCCACAGGAACAATGGATTTAGAAATGTTATGTTCATTTCTCACCTTAACATTTTTCTTCTGGCAAGGTACGCTCCTAAGGCGAAATCGAGAGGAGTTTTTGTGTCCATAAGCCAATAATCTATATCGCTTCCTAAACAACTTAACTTGTATGTCTCCACAAATTCTTTTACTACATTTTTATACTTCTCCCGGATAATCTCTGGATGGGTGAGAACTCTCTTTCCATTCTCCATATCTTCCAGCCAGAGGACGTTGGTAAAGGGAAGTTCCAACTCGGCGGGATCGAGGAGATGGAAAACGATTACTTCGTGTTTCTTAAACCGGAAGTACTTCAGAGCATTCAGAACCTTTTCCTGTTCATCCAGGAGGTCGGAAATTAGAATAATCAATCCCCGTCGTTTGGTATATTGCCCCAGCTCCCGAAGAGAGCGGTTTATTCCTGTTTGGGAAGAGGGAACCAGTTTCTCCAGCTCGTCTAAAATTAGCGAAAGGTGTCCCTTGCTCTGGCGGGGAGGAATATATTTTTTAATCCTCTCATCGAAAGTAGCCAGTCCCACAGAGTCCTGCTGTCTAAGCATCAAGAAGGCTAATGAGGCTGCTAAATAGGAGCCATACTGGAGCTTAGTTATTTCCTTACTCTTATATCCCATAGAGGCACTTCTATCAAGAAGAATATATCCTTTCAAGTTTGTCTCTTCCTGATACTGTTTGACGAAGTATTTATCTTTTCGGCCATAGACTTTCCAATCTACATGTCTGGTTTCATCCCCTGGTGAGTACTCCCTGTGCTGGGCGAATTCGAGACTAAAGCCTCTATAGGGGCTCTGGTGTAGTCCGGCAATAAATCCCTCAACCACAAATCTTGCTTTGAGAAGCATGGTGGAAAGTTTAGCCACAATTAAAGGGTCGATGTAACCTCTCTTTGGTTGTTCCATTTTTACCTCTCAAAAAAGGGGCCAGGTACTTTTTTCTTCTGTGAAACCCTGTTGCTTCCAGACTCAAGTTTCCCGAACTGTTTCCAGTAGTCTATCTATTACTTGATCGGTGCGCACACCTTCAGCCTCTGCATTAAAATTAAGTAGGATACGATGGCGTAGGACAGGGTGAGCTAATGCCTTGATGTCTTCTACCGAGGCATTGAAGCGACCATTAAGGATTGCCCTTGCCTTTCCTCCTAAGATTAAGTTTTGTGAACCCCTGGGACTCGCTCCCCAACTGACCCACCTTTTGATGAATTCCGGAGCTTGGGATGAAGATGGTCGGGTAGCTGTCACTAAATTTACTGCATAGTTAACAACATACTCGGAAGTCGGGACTTTTCGCACAATCTCCTGTAGGTGGATTATTTCTTTAGCATTAAGAGTTTTTATTAATTTCGCCTGGAAAGTGGAGGTGGTTTTAGTGACAATCTCCTTCTCCTCTTCATACTTAGGGTAGTCGATATTCACCTCAAAGAAGAATCGGTCAAGCTGGGCTTCAGGCAAGGGATATGTCCCTTCCTGCTCAATGGGATTCTGGGTAGCTAAGACGAAGAAGGGAAGTTCTAAAGGGTAAGTATTTCCACTGGCAGTAACCTTATACTCTTGCATAGCCTGCAGGAGAGCAGATTGTGTTTTGGGAGGAGTACGATTAATCTCGTCTGCCAAGACTATGTTAGCAAAGATGGGTCCCTTGATGAAACGGAAACTTCTCTTTCCTGTGGAAATATTCTCTTCAATCACATCTGTTCCCGTGATATCAGAGGGCATAAGATCTGGGGTAAATTGGATTCTCTGGAATTTCAAATCGAGAATCTCGGCAATCGTAGAGATCAACATTGTCTTGGCCAGACCAGGCACGCCTACAATCAGACAGTGACCTCGGGCAAAAAGAACAATCAGGAGCTGTTCAATCACCTCATCCTGCCCCACAATTATCTTATGGAGTTGTTCCAGAATCGATTTCCGTCCCTGAGCTAACTTCTCCACTAACTTCAAATCTTCTTTTCCCTCTGGTCTAACCATAAAATTCCTCCTTTAAAACTCTTTTTTAGTATTATAACCCATTTCTCCCGTATTTTCAAGACGAATTTTGTTCCATATAGGTAGTGTAAGGCTTTATGCCTGTAAGAATTACGCCCATAAAGGGCTACACTACGAATAATGATTGGGTAGTGTAGGGCTTTTTATGCCCGTAATGGTTTTGGTAGCGTAGGGGCTTTATGAAAGGAGTAGCGGAGCGATAGCTCCGCGTTATAATCGCGAAGCTTTGCTTCGCTACTCCAAGGGCTACACTACTCTAACCCCGAGGATGGAATTTTTTGTGGAGGTCTTTCAGGCGTTCGCGGGTTAGGTGGGTATATATCTGGGTGGTGGAGATATTTTCATGTCCCAACATCTCCTGAATTGAACGCAGATCAGCACCCCGTTCCAAGAGATGGGTGGCAAAAGAGTGCCTCAAGGTATGGGGTGTTATCTCTTTAGTTATTCCGGAAAGAATAACGTATCTCTTAATTATCTTCCAGAATCCCACGCGAGAAAGTTTTCTGCCTGAGGGATTTAAAAAGAGACTCTTCGGCTGCCGTGTAGACGGTTTGGAGAGTGCTTTATGGATAGACCTTACCTTTTTCAGATAGATATTTATGAACTTAATTGCCTCAGAACCGACGGGAATAATGCGCTCTTTCCCCCGTTTACCCATGCAACGCAAATAGCCCAATTTAAGATTAACGTCTTCCAGTTCAAGATTGATAATTTCTGAGACCCTCATTCCCGTGGCATAGAGAAGTTCCATCATTGCCTTGTCTCTGATTCCTGCGGGGATATCAGGATGAGGAGTGTTGAGCAATGCTTCCACTTCGGCAAAAGTCAACACTATAGGTAGTCTCATGCCGAGGTGCGGGGAATCTAAGTTCTGAGTGGGATCCATTTTACAATAGTTATCTGATACTAGGAAACGATGAAACATCTTAATTGAAGTTATTACCCTGGCTAACGAGGAAGGCGATAGATATCTCCTTTTAATCAGTAAGAACTCCATAAGGTCACTATGGGTGATGCGAGTGGCAATTTTGCGATTCTCTTCCAAATATGCGAGATACTGCGAGAGGTCTCTGTGGTAAGCCAACTTTGTATTTTTTGACAGACCTTTTTCCGCATCTATGTAGTTGATAAATTCGTCAAGAAGCTCGGAATTTTTCATGTTATAAAGGGGTTACTGTGGAGTTCCTGCCTAACGGTGGTCGATGGACCATGTCCGGGGTATATAATTAAATTTTCATTCAAGGACAAAATCTTCTTTATTGAATTTAAAAGTACCTCTGGAGAACCGCCGGGCAAGTCGCTTCGGCCAATCGAACCTGAAAACAGCGTGTCACCAGTAAAGATGGAATCATTTATCAAAAGAGAGATTCCTCCCGGCGTATGTCCGGGAGTATGGAGAACCTTCAACTTCATTCCCGCACATTCGATTAAATCTCCGTCTTTTATGAAAGTGTCCGCCGGAGGTGAGGAGGATTCTACAGGAAAGATGAGAGAAAGAACGCTCCCGCTTTTTGCAAGCATAGGAGCGTCGTATTGATGAATCAAGATTGGAGCATTAGTATGCTCTTTGATCTTTCGGTTGGCACCTATATGGTCTGGATGTCCGTGAGTATTGACGATGTAGTTAATGGAGATTTTTTCTTGTTTAATAAATTTAATTAAATGCGACCCTTCTGCACCAGGGTCAATAATCAATCCTTCTCTTTTATCAGGATTATAAAGAATATAACAATTGGCCTCCATGGGGCCAACTGTGAATATCTTTAGCATGTTCTATTAAGATTCTTCTTTCGAGCTAAGTAGCTTTTCTCTTAGAATGTTATCGATTTCCTGGGTGATTTCTGGGTTTTCTTTCAGGTAAGACTTGGCATTTTCTCTTCCCTGTCCGATTCTGTTTCTATTGTAAGAAAACCAGGTTCCACTCTTCTCAATCAGGTTATTTTCCAGCGCAACATCCAAAATGGAACCCTCTCTGGAGATGCCCTCATTATACATCATATCGAACTCTGCCTTTCGGAAAGGTGGAGCTACCTTATTTTTGGCTACCTTAACTCTTATGCGATTACCTATATGCACCTCTCCCGCCTTAATAGCGCCTATACGACGAATGTCCAGTCTAACAGAAGAATAGAACTTCAATGCTCTTCCTCCTGGAGTCGTCTCTGGATTGCCAAACATCACACCTATCTTTTCTCTTATTTGATTAATAAAGATTACACTGGTATTAGATTTAGATATACAAGAGGTAAGTTTCCTGAGAGCCTGGGACATCAACCTGGCCTGTAAGCCCATCTGCGCGTCGCCCATTTGACCCTCGATTTCTGCCCTGGGCACCAGAGCAGCTACACTATCAATTACAATTACATCGATAGCTCCGCTACGAACCAGAGTCTCAGTAATCTCCAGAGCCTGCTCGCCGTTATCGGGCTGGGAAATTAGGAGGTTTTCGATGTCCACTCCCAACTTGCTGGAATAGGCTGGATCCATGGCGTGCTCGGCATCTACGAAAGCAGCTGTCCCTCCCATTCTTTGAGCATTGGCAATTATCTGGAGGGAGAGAGTGGTCTTTCCTCCCCCTTCCGGACCGAAGATTTCCACCACTCTTCCTCTAGGCACTCCTCCCACCCCTAAAGCTACGTCTAATGCTAGGGCGCCAGTGGGAATCACTCCCACTTCCCCCTTATAAGCCTCATCACCCAACCTCATTATTGTTCCTTTCCCGAACTGTTTTTCAATCTGGGATACTGCTGCCTCCAAAGCTTTTACTTTCTCATCTTTTCCCATTTTTTTCCTCCTTTCTTTCTTATAGTGTGTGAATTATGTGTAAAATAATATTAGTTATTATGCCCGCACAAATATCATCAAGCATTATCCCTAGGCCTCCGGCAAGCATTTCTAACTTCTTCATCGGATATACCTTGATTACATCCAGAAGCCGATAGATAATAAATCCTACAACCATCAAGCCAAGCGTTTTGGGCAAAAAGGCCATAGCGATAAAGTATCCACATATCTCATCAATAACTATTTTAGGAGAATCGACTTCGCCTATGATATTTTCTGCCTGGTGAGAAATCATGGTTCCGCCAATAATTAAGCATAAAATGAGCATCCAGTAGAAGGGAATGGTTGTAGGTAAAATAGCATAAAGCAGAAATGCTACCAGTGTTCCCATTGTCCCTGGAGCAAATGGCGAATAGCCAACAAAAAACCCTGTCGCTAAAAATCTAATAACCCAATTCATCTTTTCTTCTTTACCCTATAATGTAAAGATGTTATATCTTTTACTAACTGGGTTTATCTTGTGGTTTTAATGCTTATCTCTTCAAAAAGTAGTTGCTTATTTTTGAAAATGTAATTAAATCCTGAAATCACGGTCAAAATCGTAACCATAAGCATCAACCAATAAGGAGCTCTATCTAAAATATATCCAAGCACTCTTTTCCAACCCAGAAAAGCCTGTAATTCCAAAGGAGTGGTGTGGCAATAATTCTTCAACACAGCATTGACAATCAAGATTAGCAGAATAGTGATAATGACTACCATTTGTGAGGTCGTCTTAAATTTTCCGGAAAGGGAAGATGAAATTATTGTTCCCCTGGACGCCGCTACACTTCTCAATCCTGTTATTATAAATTCGCGACTGATCACAAGGATAACCATCCAGGCAGGTATTGCCAGCTCCCTTAACTGAACGAAAGAAATGAAAGCAGCAGAAACTATCAATTTGTCAGCAAGGGGATCTATGAACTTTCCGAAATTAGTGACTTCCTCTCGATGGCGAGCAATAATCCCATCGTACATATCGGTGAGTGCCGCCAGAATGAAAATTAGAAGAGCTGCTACCCGGGTATAAATATTACCTATAAACATAAGCAGTAAAAAAAAGGGAATGGCAATAATTCTTGCCATAGTAAGTTTGTTGGCTAAATTCATTTATCTTTCCTCTTTTTGTAATTCGTTTTCCACTGGTCCCATTTTTTTCACTCGCAGAGACCGTTTCTGTTCCATCTTAATCGAATCTTTTCCATTTAACCTGGTGAAAACCAACTCATTAACCCGTCCTAAATTTCCAGAAATAGTATCCACTTCTTCCCCATTTACATATAGTTTGACACCATCTACGTTTCCAATGCGAACATTCATTCCATTTTCTGCCATCCATCTTCTGTTTTCACCAGGAAACAGTATTCCTTCAAAAGAGACCACTCCATCCTCAACTACTCGTAACCAGGTCTTATCATTTATTTCCGTTATCACAGAAATATTTTGGGGAATATTAGTGGAGACATTTGTTCCTGCTTTCACCTGTGAAGAGAGTTGCCGTAAAGCTGAGTAAAGATAAAAAATCGCTAAAAGACCCGCCCCCACAATCACTCCTGTAGCCAAGATAAATGGAATGAGACCCTTCTTGGTAAATCGAAATGCAGCAATCCCGCCTTTAAATTTCGATTTCTCTTCTCCACCCTGACTCACCACAATAGGAAATTCAGGATTGAGACCCATTTTGTCTTCTCGTCCGGAATGCTCTCTCTTATAAATATGGACAAGCACTTCAGCGTCCAGCCCCAGATAGCGAGCATAACTTCTGATAAATGAGACTACATAAACCTTTGCTGGAAAGAGACCGTATTCTTCTTTTTCCAAGGCTTTCAGGTACTCCTTGCTTATTTTCGTCTCTTCTGAAACTTGCTGTAAACTAATTTCTTTACGCCGACGAGCTTCCTGGAGTCGTTTACCAATATTTTCTGCCATTTCTGTTCCTACCAGTTTTGTCCCGATTCATCGGGACCTACAAATCCTATTGTAGGCACAGATTCAATCCGTGCATAATTTCCAATCTTGCCTATGGGGATTCGAATACTTGTGCTTCTAAAGGTATTTTAAACTCAAAAATTTCATTATTTACTTCAGGATTCTTTACGATGTTTTCCAGACGAGTGGAAACCACTGTATAACTATCGCTAACTTCTGTTTCCACTGGCAACCAATCTTGTTTGGAAATTGTCAGAATTATCTCTACTCCATTTCCAGTTTCTGGAACCAATTTAATCTTACAACTTTCATTTTTTTCTTCTACTACCTCTTTTCTATAATTCTCCAACTCTCCAATCCTACTTGCCCAAAAGAAGAGACCTAAATTTAATCCCATTAACTCTTCCAATCTGCCAACAGACTGGATGGAAACTTGATTATAGTCAGGCAAATAGAACCAGACCTTTTTGCCATTGCTTACAATGATTTGAGGATAAGGTTGAATGTACTCAGCATATAGTTTATCGGGAACTTTAAATTTTATTGAACCTGTAATTAGTTTTTCTTCCAGAGTAGCTCTTATCAGTATTTTTTGTTGGAAGTCGAAACTCCCTGTTTCTATCTTCTTCCTTTCCCTCTCCAATTTTTTCAGAATATAGGAAATTGTCTTCTTTTGAGAAAAGCCCTCACTAGAAATCAGAAAAGTCAAAGAGAAAAAAACCAGACCTATTTTAGTTATCTTCATCCTTCTCTATCTTTTGCCAGAACTGTTCAATTTTATCTAAAAATATCTGGCGAGGTTTAGAACCCTGCTGAGGACCAACGAACCCTTTGGTCTCCATTAAGCTTATAATATTTGTTGCTTTTCCGTCGCTAATATGTAATGCTCCCTTGAATAGGGAAGTGGATGCCTGTCTCCTTTCCAGGGTCAATCTCAGAGCCTGCTTTAATAATTTCCTGATTTCCTGGTTCTCTTCTTCTTTCTCTTCTGAGATCTTTGGCAAATGGAATAAGTCCTGAGAATAGGTCGCCTCTCCCTGTTGTTTAATAAAGGTTACAACCCTGTTTATCTCCTCTCCTCTTATGAATGCTCCTTGCAGGCGTGTTGGTTTTGCCTCTCCTGGAGCGAGAAAGAGCATATCCCCGCGTCCCAAGAGGTTTTCCGCTCCGTTCATATCCAAAATTGTCCGGGAATCTACCTTAGAAATCACCTCAAAGGCGAGGCGCGCCGGAAGATTTGCCTTAATAATACCCGTGATTACATTTACAGAAGGCCGTTGTGTGGCCAGCACAAGATGGATTCCTACTGCTCTGGACATTTGGGCTAAGCGGATTATCACCTGCTCAACTTGAGTGGGAGCTGTAGCCATCAGGTCAGCAAGTTCATCGATAATAACAACTATAAAATGAATTTTTTTTCCTTCTTCTTCTTTAAACTTTTGGTTGTACTCAAATATATCACGAGTCCCGGTAGCAGCGAACTTTCGATAACGATTTTCCATTTCGCCAACAATCCATTTCAATGCTGCCACAGCGTGTCTTACGTTTGTAACCACAGGACATTTCAAATAGGGAATGCCATTATAAATCGGCAGTTCTACCATTTTTGGGTCAATTAAGAGAAATTTAACCTCATCAGGCCTGGCTTTGTACAGAATGGACAGGATTATTGTATTGATAGATACCGTCTTACCTGAACCCGTAGCTCCAGCAATCAGGAGATGGGGCATCTGGTTCAAATCAGCAATGTATGTCTTTCCAGCTACCGTTTTACCTAAAGCAAGGGAAAGGAGAGAGGCACTTTTCTTGAACTCGGGAGATTGGAGAAGTTCTTTTAGATATACCAATGCCATACTCTGATTGGGGATTTCTATGCCAACAGCAGCCTTTCCTGGAATGGGAGCCAATATTCTTATGCTTTGTGTCCGTAACGTCAAAGCGAGATCGTTAGATAAATTCTTCACACTACTCACTTTTATTCCTGGAGCCAGTTCCAGTTCATAACGCGTAATTACAGGTCCTGGATGAATCTGGGATACCTTTGCCGAGATGCCAAAATTCTTGAGGGTCTTTTCCAAGACCTCGGCGTTGTTTTTCAATTCTTCCTCCCTCTGGCTAAGATCTGTTCGCGGTGGGTCATCAAGGAACTCTATGGGAGGAAATTCGAAAGTGAGTGCACCTGGGGGGGAAACTGGAGAAACGGACTCGACTTTCACCTGAGGAGAGACTTTCCTATAGGAATCAGGTTTTACCTCTTGGGTGAGGATCAGGTGCTTTATTCCCGGAGGTCTAGCTCGAACTACCTGAACCTTCTTTCTTAAGGTCTGCAGAAATTGAATAATAGATGTTTCGGTCACTAATTGTATAGAAATGAGAAATACAGTTAATATAATAAGATAAGTGCCAGTATCTCCAAAAGCAGGAACCAGGAGGGAGTCAGAAACGAAGTCACCTACTGTTCCACCCAATCTCGTCTGTCTCCCCAGGAGGTTCAAAAAACTGCAAAAAGCCATTAGCAAAAACCCCAGGCCAGAGACTTTAACCCAGATACTTTTTATTTTCTTTCCTTTTTGAAAGGTCTTCCATCCCCAGTATCCAATAAAGAAGGGCAGGAAATACGCTCCCCATCCGAAGACGATTATCAGGGAATGAGCCAAATATTTTCCCAAAGCACCCATAATACAACGTCCCATCTGATAGGAGACCAGACTCAACAATATAAGAAGGGAGAGTGTAAGGAGTGCAATACCGACGATTTCGTTCCTCTCTTCTTTTGTTTTGCTTATTATCTTCACTTTATAACCTCTTGTCCTCGAAGAAAGTTTACTTTTTTTTAGAAGTAAAGTCAAGATTTTTCTAAATAGTGGGCGCAGGCTTCAGCCTGCATGGAGTAGCAGAGATTGCTCTGCATTAACGCGAAACAAGTTTCGCTACTCCAAATAACTTGGAGTAGCAGACTTCAGTCTGCGTATAAATCGCTCCGACTGGTCGGAGCGGCTACCAGATGTGAAGGAACAAAACAATAAGTCCTAACGTTACGCAATAATAAGCAAAATAGTGAAGTCTGCTTTTTTGTACAAACCTCAACACTACTCTGAGTGACCAATATCCAGAAAAAAGAGCTGCAACTGCTCCAGCTATATAAAAAGTCAGTGTGGAGAAGTTAACCATGGATAAGATGCTGGGGAGTTCAATAAGGGTAGCTCCCAAAATTGCCGGCACAGCAAGGAAAAAGGAGTACTTTACTGCCCATTTCCGTTGTAGACCACAAAATAGCGCAAAAATGATAGTGACCCCTGAACGTGAGATACCCGGCAGAATTGCAAAAGCCTGAGCTAGGCCAATTATCAATGCATCTACTATTCCTGTCTCCAGGACACCCTTATGAACGTTTCTTATCCGGTTACCAAAGTAGAGAAGTATTCCGGTTAAGATAAGAAACAAGCTGACTAATTCAATATTGGAAAAAAGAGATTCTATTTTATCTTTAAGAAGGATTCCCAAAATAGCTATAGGCAATGAACCGATAACCAGAAGAAAAAGAATTCGTGTGGAAGGATTGGTCTTTGGCTCCTTTATGTTTCGGAAACCTTTCAATATTTCCCATAAATCTTTTCTAAAGAAGAGAAGAATCGCTAACAGCGTGGCGAAGTGTAAGAATACAGTAAAGGAAAGTTGCAGTTTATCTATACCTAGATACTTCTGGAAATATGTTAGATGGGCACTACTGGAGATAGGCAAAAATTCTGTTAGACCCTGAACTAACCCGAGTATAACAGCCCTCGTCAGACTCATTTTCATCCTTCCAGACGGAAATACAGAAAATGGGGACGATTGAGGGGAAGCGTATAGAGGAAAATAGTGAACATCAGTGCAGCCCTACCCGGTAATCCTTCGTTTCCTTTTTGATGTATATCTTCTCCTCTCGTATTAACCACCCCAATGCTAAATAGAGTAAGCTGTTAGGTACTCCCAGTCTGGTCTTCAACACCAGAACCGGAACTTCACCTTTGGCATTCAAAAAATTCCAGATTTTTCCAGCAAGGAGCCCAACCTGTTCACTCATCTGAGTTTACTCCATTATAGGCAATACCAGAAACAATGGCTCATTCACTTGAATGTTCTGATTATCGGAAACTAACATTTTTAGTATTTTGCATTTTGTCTCTGTCTGAATTTCGTTCATCAGCTTCATCGCCTCAATGATGCACACCGTCTCACCCACCGAAACTATATTGCCTTCTTCGACAAAAGGCGGGGCTTGCGGTGCAGGAGAAGAATAAAAAATACCTACAATTGGCGATTTTATGATAATTGTATCCTGTTCAATTTGCTCGGCAGGCGCCGAAGCTTCTTTTTCCAATATCTTACTTCTCGATTCCTTTCCGTAGCGCCTGAAGGAGACACCAGAGCCATATTCGCGTCTTATCATAATTTTAAATTCTTTCTCTTCCCAATTCAATTCACTGAGATCCTGGTGAACCATAAAATTATAAATTCGGAAAAGCTGAGAAAGATCACTGGAGCCGTTGCCTTTTTTCTTCACTTTGATTTTACTCATTTAATATCTTTCTCCTGTTTCCCTCCAGGAAACTCCTTCTCTTTTAATACAGCCTTACGACTGAGATTGACCCTGCCCTCTTGGTCAATTTCTATACACTTTACTAAAATTTCTTGCCCTTCCTTTACAACATCACTTACCTTGTTGACGCGCCTATCATCTAACTGAGAAATATGCACCAGTCCTTCTTTTCCCGGTAAAACTTCAACGAAGGCGCCGAAGTCCTTGATGCGCATTACTTTACCTTTGTATATTTTCCCCACTTCAACGTCAGCAGTAAAGTATTCCACCATTTCCTTGGCCGCATTGGCAGCTTCTCGAGTATCTGCGGCAATGATGATCACGCCGTCTTGTCCTATATCTAATTTGGTTCCTGTCTCATTTTGAATTTTGTTAACGATTTTACCTCCCGGACCGATTACTTCTCTGATTTTGTCAGGCTTGATTTCTATTATCAAAATCTTAGGTGCTAATGGTGAGATTTCTTTACGAGGAGCTTCTATTTTTTCCTGCATCTTCTCTAGAATAAACAGCCGAGCTTTCTTCGATTGTTCCAAAGCTTCGGCCATAATTTCTGGTGTAATCTCGTCAGTTTTAATATCTAACTGCACTGCGGTGATCCCTTTTTTGGAACCGGCAACTTTAAAATCCATATCGCCAAGAAAATCTTCCATACCAAGTATATCAGTTAACAGGACAGCTCTTTCCCCTTCTTTAACCAGACCCATTGCTATTCCAGCTACAGGCGTAGTAATAGGCACTCCCGCATCCATTAGAGAGAGTGTTCCACCACAAACAGAAGCCATAGAAGAAGAACCATTAGATTCTAAAATATCAGCGACGATTCTTATAGTGTAAGGGAACTCTTCCACAGAAGGTAACACCGGAGATAATGCTATCTCAGCCAGCACCCCATGTCCAATTTCCCGTCGTCCGGGACCCCGGGCGGGCTTCACCTCTCCGGTGCTGAAAGGTGGAAAATTGTAGTGGAGCATAAATCGCTTCTTATATTCTCTTTCCAATTCGTCCATAATTTGCATATCCCGGGATGTGCCCAGTGTAGTGGTTACCAAAGCTTGCGTTTGTCCACGGGTGAATAAGCCAGAGCCATGGGTTCGTGGCAGGACGCCTACGGCACAGGTAATTGGACGAACTTCGTCTGTTTTCCGTCCATCTATTCGTTTATTCTCTTCCAGGACTAATCGTCTTAAATAATTACGCTGAACCTGGTCAATGGTATCTCCGATGGTTTTCTCTTGTTCAGGATAATCTTTGGAAAAATTATCAATAGTCTCAGAGACGATTTCACTGATTCTCTTCTCTCTTTCAAGTTTGTCGCTAATTCTCAGTGCTTCTTCTACCTTTCCCTGGCAGAACTCAATAATCCGAATTGTCAGTTCTAAATTTGCAGGAATTGCCTTCTTCTGGGCATATGGGAGAAGGCGATAGAACTCCTTCTTCAGTTCCTCATTTATGGGATGCTCCTCTTTTCCAGGAAATTCAATTTTGGGCTTTCCAAATTGCTTTATTAACTTTTCCTGTAAGTCTATTGTTTCTATTATAACTTTATGAGCCAGTTTGACCGCTTCCTGCAAGACTTCTTCTGGTACTTCCTTTCCCCATCCTTCCATCATGGTTACTGTGTTTCTGGTGCCGGCAACGACCAGAGCAAGATTACTATCCTCCAGTTGAGAAAAGGTGGGATTAATAATGAACTTTCCCCCAACCATTCCCACCTTTACTGCACCAATAGGGCCAGCAAAAGGTACCCCCGAAAGACTTACTGCACAACTAGCACCAATGATTGAGGGAACATCGGCATCGTTTTCCTGGTCGGAAGATAAAACGGTAATCATTACTTGAATTTCATTCAGAAAGTTTTTATCAAAAAGAGGCCTTAAAGGTCTATCCACTAATCGGGAAGTTACCACCTCGTTCTCACGCGGCCTTCCTTCTCTCTTGAAGAATCCTCCAGGAATTTTACCAGCAGCATAAGTTCTTTCTCTGTAATCTACCGTGAACGGAAAGAAGCTCAGCCCTTCTTTTGGCTCAGGCGCTACTGTGGCAGTGGCTAAAATAACAGTTTCTCCATATTTAACCAGTGCCGAACCAGCAGCCTGCTTTGCCAGATCTCCTGTCTCAATAGTTAATAATCGTTCTGCAATTTCTACTTCTACTTTTCCAGCCATAGTTACTCCTTTCTTGAGAAAACTTATTTTCTCAATTTCAATTTACTGATAATCTCTCGATATTTCTTCAAATCATGAACCTTCAAGTAGTTTAATAGTTTCCTTCTCTTCCCCACAAGCTTTAAAAGACCTTGCCGAGAATGGTGGTCTTTGTTGTGAGTTTTGAAGTGGTCTGTCAGATCATTAATTCTCTCGGTCATTAAAGCAATTTGAACTACTGCAGAGCCAGTGTCTTTTTCGTGGATGCAAAATTTCTTTACGATATCTTTCTTTTTATCATCTGTTAACGTCACTTTCCCCTCCTTATTCGTCCCGATTTCATCGGGACCATCCTGACCATTATCTATTTTATAGAATCAGGCCGAACAGGTCCGGTTGCGACCCTCCTTTTTAGCTCGATAAAGAGCCTCATCTGCCTTCTTGATTAAATCAGTCCTCAGACAGGCATCGTCAGGATAGGATGCCACTCCCAGACTTACAGTCATTTTTGCCCCAACTTCTCCAAAAGTCTGCTCGTTTATTGTTTTTCTTACCCTTTCTGCTGCAACAGAGGCTCCTTCTTTGTTAGTTTCCGGAAGAATCACTACAAATTCTTCGCCACCATATCTGGCTACGAAGTCTGTTTCTCTTAGAGAATTCTTTAGAATTTGCGCTATTTTTCTCAGTAAGGTATCTCCTTGTAAATGTCCATAACTATCGTTAAATTTCTTAAAACGGTCGAGATCAATCATAATTAATGAGAGATTCAGGTCGTATCTCTGGGCGCGTTTTACCTCCACTTCCAATTGCTCATGGAAGTGTCTGTGGTTATATAAGCCTGTTAAACCATCGGTTATGGAGAGATGTTCTGTAGACTTATACAGCATAGTATTTTCAATAGCTTGCGCTGAATAGTTGGCAAAAGTAGAAAACAACCTTTTCTCCTCATCTAAGAAATGGTGGTTCTTTTTCTTACTATGCAAGGTTATAAGCCCAATCAACTTCTCTTCTCTTCCAATCAATGGAATACACATTCCTGTTTCTATCTCCGGAACCCCCTTAAAATTTTCCGAGAGGGACTTATCTTCTTCCCTGTTGATTATGGGCTGAGGCAATTTTTGCTTTTTCCATAACTGGAGTTTCTCTTTTTCCTTTTTCTTAATTAGTCCAATTATCTTTTCATCCAAACCCCAGGCTGTCTTTAGCGACAATTCTTTGCATTTCTCATCAAAAATGAAAAGGGAGCCTGCATCCGCCTTGGTCCCTTTAATACAGGAATTCATAATTAAAATGTATAACTCTTCCAATCCTATAGAAGGGTCTGTCATTTTACTGAGCCGTTCAAATTCAGCTAAGGCCTTTTTTTCTCTAAGGTGGTCCCAAAGAAGGCTTGTTACAGGACCCTTCATAACTTCGATATTTGAAGATTGACCTATCCTCTGGAGTTGTTTATCTACTTCCGGGTCATCACTCAGGTTTAGGATAGCATCTATTTTCTTCTCTTTAAGCAAATCGCGAAAATCTCCCGCCGTAGGAATCCCTAGCTTCTTGGCCAATTCCATTCCACTAGAATTTTGATTCCGATCAGCAATACCCGCAATTCGCAATTCCTCATCTTCATGTAATGCTTCGATAATTGCTATCCCTCTTCTCCCTCCTCCAATAATTATGATATTTTTTTTCTTCTGTTTATCCATAGTATTAAATTATACCATTTTAATCCACCTTTGTCAAACACCCAGAAAGCCTTCCTCTATCTTTTAAACAGAGAGAGTCCTGGCCGTAGCTTTTTTGTAAATTGGATATCTTTCTTTATTCGGTTCATCAACTTCTCAGGAGTGGGGAATTTCATTTCTTTCCTTATTCTTTTTATGAGAAAGATTTCCAGCTTTTGCCGGTAGAGGTTTCCTTTAAAATTGAAAATATATACTTCCACTATCGGGCGAATATATTTTCTGGTTACTTTCCGAGGGAAAAATTGAAGGCCAGGAGAGAATGTAGGGCGGGTGCCAATATTGGCAACTCCCATGTGCTTTTTTCCTTTAAGACTAACCAGAACAGCATAGACTCCCTGAGGTAAAATGACGTCTCCAGAAATATCTAAATTTGCCGTGGGAAAAGATAGCTCCTTTCCTCTGCCGCTTCCTTTCTTCACTCTCCCGCTAATGCTATAATATTTTCCCAACAGGCGGCCTGCTATCTCTATTTTACCCTGCCAGAGCAATTGACGAATCTTACTGGAACTTACTTTGATATTACCTATTTTGACTTTACCAACAGTAGTCACTTCAAAACCATACTTCCTTCCCAGTCGTTTGAGTAACGCCACGTTTCCCAGGCGGTTCTTTCCAAAACGGAAACCAGGACCTACAACCACTCTTCCTGCGCCTATTTTTTGATAAATGACTTTTTTAACGAATTCTTCTGGTTTTACCTGGGCAAGTTTGCGATTAAAGTGTATAACCAGCATCGCGTCAATGCCCAGATTTCTGATTATCTCTTCCTTTTGTTCCAGTGTTGTAATTAATCCGACCTTCTCTCTTTCTTTTCCTATTATCACCCGCGGAAGTGGTTGAAAAGTCACCACCACTGAGGTCCTACCTTGCCTCCGGGCTACATCCTGCGTAGTCTTAATAACCTGTTGATGGCCGCAATGGACTCCGTCAAATGTTCCCAGGGCGACCACACTACTTTTAAACTTTCTCCTTAATTTGTATAGTCTTTCTATGACTTTCATTTTCTTATATAAGCCTTCTTTCCCTATATCTCTGGATTAAACACTCTCAATAACTTAAACTCTCTCTCCCCAGATGCAGGCTCTCCTTTAGCCAGGGCTATCAAATTTCCGTCTTCATCGGATACTTTGAATGTCCCATGGGTATTAGCAATTTCTGAAGGAGACAGAGAAACATTTATAATTTCTGAGCTTTTTATCTGTCTACCCATTCCAATTCCGCGAGCCATCCTGCGGGTAACTACAATACTGGGAAAGTCGAATAATGCTTCTGAAATAGATTGAATTTTCTGGTGAAATAACTCCTTCCTTTCCCAGGAAGGAGCATCGCTCAATTTGAAGTTACCTACCCGCATCCGCACCAGATGCGACATATAGGCTCCGCAACCTAAAGCCTCTCCTATGTCATGGCATAAAGTGCGCACATAGGTGCCAGAAGAGCAAATGGTGCGAAACTTAACTTTAGGCATATCGTAAGATAAAAGTTCCAATTTTTTAATCTCCACTTTCTGAGGAGTTCGTTCAATTACATTTCCCTGGCGAAAGAGCTGGTATAACCTTTTCCCATGGTATCTTTTGGCTGAAACCATAGGAGGAATCTGTTCTTGTATTCCCAAAAATTTATCAAAAACCTCATTTAACTCTCTTAAATTTACTTTTGGTTCAATCCTTCTCAAAATTTCGCCTTGTTCATCCTGAGTGGAGGTACTGACTCCTAAAACCATCGTCGCTTCGTATTCTTTCTCCATCCTCATCAAGTATGCGGAAATTTTAGTTGCCTCACCCAAAAGAATAAGAAGAACCCCTTCTGCCTGGGGATCGAGTGTTCCAGCATGGCCTGCTTTTCTCACTGAAAGGAACGTTTTCACTTCCTGAACTACAGCAAAAGAAGTCAAGCCCTTTGGCTTATCAATATTAAGAATGCCATCCTTTAGCTCATCCAGTATTATCTGCCTCCTGGGAGATAGCTTTTAAGACTTTCTGTTTAACTTCTTCCACAGCCCCTTGAATTGCACACCCAGCAGCATTCCTATGACCGCCCCCACCAAATAACCTGGCAATCTTACTCACGTCTATCTTGCCCTTCGAACGGAAACTAACTCTAAACTGGTTACTAACATCAGTTTCTTTGAAAAGAACTCCCACTTCCACCCCTTCCATCTCTCTGGCGAAGTTAACAAATCCCTCAACCTCATCCTCCCTGGCGCCGGTTTTTTTATACATATCTTGCGTAATCAAAAGAAGAGCAATTTTTCCATCAGCGGTTACTTCTAATGTACTTAAAGTTAACGATAGTAATTTCAATCCGGGTTCAGTCCTCGCCTCATAAACCTTCTGACTAACGACTTGTGGGGAGATTCCCTTGCTTATGAGCTCAGCGACAATTTCATGGCAACGGGGAGTAGTGTTAGCTTCCTGAAATCTACCTGTATCGGTGAGAATGCCCACATAGAGAGCAAGTGCCTCCTCCTCAATTATTTCCAAATGAGCCTGTTTAAATATATCATAAAGTTCTTCGGCAACAGATGATGCCCGGGGTTCCACGTAATTGTAATCTCCGAATAGTTCACAGTCTACATGATGGTCTATATTAATTATAATTTTTACCCTGTTTTTGAGGTCTATTATATTTCCTGTTCTTTGGAGGTCACCACAATCTAAAATAAAAGCCACATCAAAGTTTCTCTCTACCTTTTCTACAATGTGAATATCGCTACTATGTGACAAAAATTGGTAAATCACTGGAACAGGGTCTCGATTTGCAATATAAACATCCTTGCCCAATCGCCTCAAGAAGGAAGCAATAACTAACTGTGCACCTATCGAATCCCCATCTGGTTTCATGTGAGAAGAGATAAAAAATGTACGGTTTTCTCGGATTACTTTTAGAATCCTATTGATTATCTTCTTTTTTTCTCTCCTGAGTCTCTTTTGCATTATTTCTCCCTTGATGGATTTTGTTAATTAACTCATCGATGCGGGTAGCCCGTTCAATTGTCTCATCGTACTGGAAAACAATTTCCGGCGTATACCTTAACTTGATTCTCTGACCAATAAGGTAACGCACAAAAGATGTCTTTCTTTTCAGTACTTTTTCCGTCGATATTCTTTCCTGCTCTGAACCATAAACTGTAAAATAAACTTTAGCACGCTGTAAGTCATCGGTAACTTTAACTTCAGTTATGGTAACAAAACCCAATTGGGTATTTTTTATCTGCTTTTGAAGGATTTCACTAATCTCTTTTTGGATTAAATGGGCTACTCGTTTCGGTCTTTTAAGAGGCATTTTTCCAACCATTAAGGGAGAGCGACAACACGAGGAGAAATGGAGGTTTAGTGGTTCTCTATTATAAAATCGTGCTCGATAATTTCTACTTTCTTCGCTTCCCGAATAAATTCAACTATTCTATCACTTATTGTTTGTGCCTGTTTCCTGTCAGAACAAACTAACGCAATTCCCAAAGTAGCACGGTGCCGTAAATCTTGGTTATCCACTTCAGAGATGGAAACATTGAACCTGGCTCTTATTCTATCCTTAAGGCTTTTAACCACTCTTCTCTTCTCCTTGAGAGAGGGCGGTTTTTCCCGAAGATATAGAGTAATCCGTCCTAAGCTAAAGACCATCTCCTTATCCGATATATCACGGGGTAGAGCTATCGAGGCTGTGTCATAATTAGATTTTTTGTTTGGTAGCCGCAACCTTCAGGTTGCGTTCTCGATGGGGAAATTGCGCAGGCTAAAGCCTGCGACTACCAAAATTAGGGTTACGACACAGTCTCTATCGCTACATTCACTTGCTATAATTTGCGCGCAATTTTTTCTAACGTGAAGGCTTCCATAATGTCGTTTTCTTTTACATCATTAAAATTTTCCAGACCTATTCCGCATTCAAAGCCAGCGTCTACTTCTCTCACGTCATCTTTGAACCTTCTCAGAGAAGATATTTTACCTTCATAGATTATAACGTTATCACGCAAGAGCCGCACGTTACTCTGGCGGGAAATCTTTCCCTTAGCCACAGAACATCCTGCTACTGTACCTATCTTGGGGATTCTGAATATGCGTTTTACTTCAGCTCTACCTAATGGGATTTCCTTGAACTCCGGCTCCAGAAGCCCCTCCATCGCTTTCTTCGTCTCCTCCACTACTTCATAAATAACCCTATAAATGTGGATATCCACTCCCTCTTTTTCAGCTAATTCTTCAGCACTCGGTCCTGGACGAACATTAAAGCCAATAATAATTGCATTGGAAGCAGCACTTAACATCACATCGCTTTCATTGATTCCACCCACTCCCCTGTGGACTATATTTAGAGTTATTTCCTGAGTACTCAATTTTTGCAGAGAATCGCAGAGCGCTTCAACAGAACCTTGAACATCGGCCTTAATAATTATTTTGAGTTCCTTAAGCTTCCCCGATGCAATCTGCTCATGTAAGTCTTCTAATGTAACTCTCTTGCTCCGGGACAGAATCTCTTCCCGTCTGGTTTTCTGCCGTATCTCACTAATTCCTCTTGCTGCTCTTTCACTATCTAAGGTATAAAATTTATCCCCAGCCTGCGGTAGACTGGAAAATCCTAACACCTCTGCAGGCATAGAAGGACCGGTGCTTTTAACTTTTTTCCCTCGATCGTTAAACATGGCTCTTACTTTACCTGCCGAAAAACCGGAAATAAAAGGATCACTAACCTCTAACGTGCCAGATTGCACTAACACAGTGGCCATCAAACCCCGTTGTTTATCTAATCTCGCCTCAATAACCGTTCCCCGGGCTTTCTTATTAGGATTCGCTTTTAATTCCAACATCTCCGCTTCCAAAAGAATCATCTCTAAGAGATTATCCAGACCAATTTTTTCTTTGGCAGAGACTTCCACAAAGATAGTCTTGCCTCCCCAGTCTTCAGAAACAAGATCATATTGACTCAGTTCCTGTTTTACCTTCTCCACGTTGGCATTGGGCAAGTCTATTTTATTCACTGCCACCAAAATCGGCACACCTGCTGCACGGGCATGATCTATAGCTTCTACGGTCTGAGGCTTGGCTCCTTCATCGGCAGCCACAACTAAAACTATTATATCAGTCACCTGAGCCCCGCGAGCTCGCATTGCTGTAAAGGCTTCGTGGCCGGGAGTGTCTAGAAATACGATATCTCCTTTATCTACACTGACATGGTATGCCCCAATATGTTGCGTAATTCCACCTGACTCTTTGGCAATGATCTTGGATTCTCGAATTGCGTCCAATAACGATGTCTTACCATGGTCTACATGTCCCATTATAGTCACTATCGGCGGACGGGGTTGTAATAAGGATTCGTCTTCTTTTTCCTCCTCAAGAAGTTCTTCTCCGTATAAAGGAACTACTTCTATTCCGAAACCGAATTCTCCTGCGACAAGGGTAGCAGCATCTATACCCAGCCTTTGGTTGATTGTGACCAGGATATCCTGAGTCATTAACTTCTTAATAAGTTCACTTACTTTTACTTCCATTTTACTGGCCAGCTCGCTCACTGTAATCGTTTCGTCTATCTTAATAACTTTAGTAGGAGGCAGGGTAACTTTCTCTTCTTCTATTTTTTTCGCTACTTCAGGAACTACTTTTTCCTCTTTTTTCACCTCTTCGACTACAGGTGTGGCTTTCTTAGGTATTTTCTTCTCTACCGGTTTTATGGTTTCAACCGCAGGGGAAACTGAAGGAAGAGTGGAAGGTTTTTCTTTGGCAACAGCACGCTTAGTGATCTTCTTTCGTCGTGTAGTAGGCGCTTTTTTCTTTTTAACCCCAACTACTTTCTTTTTCGCTACTTTAACTTTAGTACTTACTTTTTTTCGGGCGACCTTTTTCTTGACAGGAACCTTCTTCTTTTTCTTGGCAAAAGAACTTTTAACTTTCTTCGCTTCCTGAGAAGTCAGGGAATCTTCAGAACTTTTCACTTTAATTTTCAACTCAGAAGTTTTTGCCAATAATTTCTTGTATGAAATATTCAGTTCCTTAGCCAGTTCTTTTACCTTCATTTTATCTTGCCTTCTTTCTTTGCAACCTTGTAAATTTTCTCTGCTAATTTCGCTCCAATTCCAGAAATCTTAATTAGGTCAGAAATGGAAGATTCGGCTATCTTTCCTATAGTTGTAAATCCATGCTGAGATAGAAGTTGAGCAGTAACCTTACCCACTCCTGAAAGTTTAGTAAGATCGCTGACTGCTACTTCTTTTGCCTCTTTTATTTGCGATTCGCTCTTAATATCAATATGCCAACCTGTGAGCCGGGCAGCCAAACGCACATTTTGACCTGCTTTCCCGATGGCCAACGAGAGCTGATCATCAGCCACAAGTACCAAAGCATTCTTTCTATTCTTCTCTATAGTCACACTTACCACCTTAGCCGGGCTGAGAGAATTAGCAATATAGGTGACAGGGTCTGTACTATAAGCAATCAAATCCATCCTTTCTCCACTCAATTCACTAATAATTGCCTGAACTCTCGAACCTTTCACTCCTACACAGGCACCCACAGGATCGACCCTTTCATTATTGGAAAGCACAGCCACTTTACAGCGGTATCCTGGTTCTCTGACTATTTGTTTTATCTCCACAGTGTGATCACTTACTTCTGGTACCTCCAATTCATAAAGTCTCTTTACCAAGCCGGGATGCGTTCGGGAAACGGTAATCTTCGGACCTCGTGGTGATTGCTCCACCTTCAATATGTAGACCTGGAATCTTTCAAAAAGCTCGTACTTAAGGTCACGTGCTTGCTCCCATTCTGGCAATGTGGCTTCTATTTTTCCCAAATCAACGATGATATTCTTCCGAACAAACCTCTGAACCACAGCACTCATAGCAGTGCCTTCCTTTTTTTTGAACTCCTTGAATAGATTCTCCCTTTCGGTTTCTCGGATACGCTGGACAATTACCTGCTTTGCAGTTTGAGCGGCAATTCTTCCAAACTCCTTGGTTTCCACCTTAATTTTTATCTCGTCACCTACCTTAACCGCAGGATCGAACTTTAATGCTTCTTTTTTAGCTATTTGGATATAATGGTTTTCTACTTTACTTACCACCTTTTTCTTTACATAGGCAGTAATCACCCCAGATTCTGGATCAATGTGTGCTTCAAATTTCTGCTTTTTCCCAGAATGTTTGCGAAAAGCCGAAGTTAAAGCCGACTCAATCATTTCCAGAAGTTCTTTTTTGGGAATGCCTTTCTCTCTTTCTATCTGTTCAAAAACCCCTATTAACTCTCCCTCCATCATTTCCTCCAACTACTATTATAGAAAATTTGACATCAATAAAAACAAAAAGTGGCTTTTTAGAGCCACCTTTATTTAATATAGCAAGTTTTAAAAAATAATGCAAGTAAAAAATCAAAAAAGGTCATGCCCCTTTTTCTTTTCACTTAACGAAAAAATGACCCTGACTCTTTTTTATTTCTTCGTTAGCTCTTGGATTAGTTTTTGAACCTGGTCGGGCTCGACCTCTCTCACCTCTTTTTCTCCTCGAAGTTTTACTTCCACTATATTCCTGGCCAAGGTCTTTTCTCCCACAGTTACCCTGATGGGAATTCCTATCAGGTCTGCATCTTTGAATTTCACCCCTGCTCTCTCATCGCGGTCATCCATTAACACTTCGTAGCCGGCACTTTCCAGTTGTTTATAAATCCTATTAGAAATGGTCCTTATCTTTTCGTGCTCATAGTTTACAGGCAAAATTAGAACCTGGAAAGGTGCTATGGGTAGTGGCCAGATAATACCATTCTGATCATGGCTCTGCTCGATAGCAGCAGCTACAATTCGAGAAACTCCTATGCCATAACAGCCCATCACAAAATATTTCTCTTTCCCATCCTTATCAAGAAAAGTCGCCCGCAATGTTTTAGAATATTTAGTTCCCAGTTTGAACGTATGCCCAACCTCAATGCCCCGGGAAAATTCTAAAGTTTTCCCGCATTTTGGACAGACATCCCCCTCCTTCGCTCTCCTCAAGTCCAGAATTTCATCTACACTATAATCTCTGTTTATGTTGACATTTTTCAAATGGTAATCTTTTTTATTTGCCCCAGTTACGCCATTAACAATCCCCTCCACGGAATAGTCGGCAAGTAGCTTACACTTTACTTTCAATCCCACCGGACCGGCAAAGCCAAGAGGAGCACCGGTAACTTCCTCAATTGTTTTCTCATCTGCAAGAAAAATTTCATTTACACCAAGATAACTTTTCACCTTGCTCTCATTAACCTCATGGTCTCCTCTTATCATAACTATTGCAGGTTCACCATCAGTCTTGTAAACTAATGTCTTTATAAATTTATCCGGTTTCTCTTTCAGAAATTTTCCTACTTCCTCTACTGTCTTCATATTTTTCGTTTCAACTTCTTCTAATTTTTTTAGCCCACTTTTCTCTCTATCCTTTCCACTTACCTTAGCTGGAGAGACACATTCTGCCTTTTCCAGGTTCGCAGCATAACCGCATTTACAGGAAGCTATAATTTCCTCTCCAGTATCAGCAATAACCATAAACTCATGAGAAAAGGCTCCGCCAATGGCACCGGTCTGTGCTTCTACAGAGCGAAACTTTAGACCACATCTCTGGAAAATTCTGGAGTAGGTTTCAAATACATTGTTATAACTTGTTTCTGCATTCTTATCAGTAGCATCAAAACTATAGGCATCCTTCATATAGAATTCCCTGGCCCTGATTACTCCAAACCTGGGTCTGATTTCATCTCGGAACTTGGTCTGGAATTGATAAAGCAAGAGAGGCAATTCTTTATAAGACCTGACTTCCCTGCGCACTAGGTCAGTTATCACTTCTTCATGAGTAGGACCAAGACAGAAGTCTCTTTTACTTCTGTCCTTTAGCCTTATCAATTCTTTCCCATAGAAGTCCCAGCGTCCGCTTTCTTCCCACAATTCTCTTGGCTGCATTGCTGGAAGAGAGACCTCTTGTCCGCCAACTGAGTCCATCTCTTCTCGAATGATGTTCTCCACCTTGTGGAGAACCCTCAAACCTAAAGGCAACCATTCGTAAATACCACTGGCTAATTGTCTCATTATTCCTGAACGAATCATAAGTTGATGGGAAGGTATCTCTGCCTCCCGGGGAATCTCCTTTAATGTGGGTAAGAGATATTTTGAAAGAAGCATAATTCCTCCGGAGTTTTTTGGAGTAGCGAAACTTGTTTCGCGTTAACGCAGAGTAAGCTCTGCTACTCCACTACCATTCCTTTTTCTTTAAGACTTACATATTTATTTTTACCTATTATGATGTGGTCTAAAAGTTCTATATCCATTGTCTTTCCCACTGTGACCAGCTTTCTGGTAATTTCTAAATCGTCCTCAGATGGTTCGGGGTCACCCGAAGGATGATTATGTGCAATAATTACCCCACAGGCAAGATATTCTATTGCTGGTTGAAATACTTCTCTGGGATGAACCAGATTAGCAGTTAGAGTTCCAATAGAGATTACTTCGTCGTGGATAACCTTATTTCTCGCATTCAAATATAAACCTCGAAACTGCTCCTTCTTCAGCTTTCTTATATCTTCCAAATAGATGTACACATCTTCCGGTCCTCTGATGGTAGGCATCTTTCCCGGCTCCTCCTGGAAGAATCTCCTTCCCAGTTCAAAACAGGCAACTATCTGGCAAGCCTTAACTACGGGAATTCCCAGGGTTTCCATCAGTCGTCCAACATTCTTTTCACAAGCAATTGCCTTGGAGCCGTATTCTTTAATTATCCTGTGGGATAACTCTAAAACATTCTCATCTCGGTATCCTGTATTCAGGATAATGGAGACCAATTCCGAAATTCTCAAAACGTCGGGACCGTATTTTACCAATTTTTCACGAGGCTTCTTTTCCTCAGGCATTTCCTTGAGGTTTATGTGGTAACTGCTTCCAATTCTATTCCCCGCCATAACAGCACTATCTCCTTCTTATTTCTCTTTCAATCTCTTCCAAGAGAACGTTTATCATCTTTTTTTCCTTAACTTTCTTAATCACTTTACCTCGCCTGAAAAGGAGTCCCACGCCCTTTCCCCCGGCTATTCCCACATCTGCTTCTCTAGCTTCTCCCGGACCGTTGACTACACAACCCATTATGGCTATTTTAAGTGGATAAAATCTGGAAGGTTGAACTCTGGCAATAATGCTTTTTTGTCGAAAAAGAGATTCCAGCTTTTTCTCTACTTTATTAGTGATTTTAATCAGGTCAATCTGACAGCGACTGCAAGTAGGACAGGAGATGACCTCCGGCCCAAAGCTTCTCAGATTCAATGCTTTCAAAATTTCATAACCAACTCTCACCTCTTCCTCTGGAGAGGCGGTGAGCGACACCCTTATTGTATCCCCAATCCCCTCGCATAGTAATGTCCCAATACCCAGAGCCGACTTTATGGTACCTGAGAATTCGGTTCCCGCTTCAGTAATTCCTAAATGAAGAGGATAATCTGTTTTCTCAGATATCAACCTGTAAGCCTGAATGGTAGTGGAAACATCTGAGGCTTTAAGGGAAATAACAATTTGGTGAAAATTTTGTTTCTCCAGAATCTTTACATATTGGAGTGCTGAAGCGACCATCTTCTTAGCTTTGCTCATTCTTCCGCTATGAGAAATATTGCCTTGATGAAGGTTAGTTCTCGCCTTTCTTTCGGGCAAAGGGAGTTTCAAGGAACCTGCATTAACCCCTATCCTTATGGGGATTTTTGCTCTTCTGGCAGCCTTTGCTATGGCCTCCACTTTTTCTCGGCTTCCGATGTTTCCTGGATTTATCCTTATCTTATCTACGCCCTGAGTAATAGCCTCCATTGCCAGGCGGTAATCGAAATGTATGTCAGCAACTAAAGGGATATGGACTCTCTTTTTTATCTCTCCTAAGGATTTAGCTGCTTCCATATCGGGAACAGCTAAACGGACTATTTCGCATCCTGCTTTCTCCAATCGTTTAATCTGGTTGACAGTACTCCTGATATCGTGTGTATCTGTCTTGGTCATAGATTGCACGGAAATCGGAGAATCACTGCCAATAAAAAGATCCCCCACTCTTATCTTGCGTGTCTTTCTCCTTGTCATCATAGAAAAAGTAGCCTGTCCCCTTTTTTACCTTCTCAGCCTCAATATATCCTGATAAGTAACCAGAACTAAAAGAAAAATGATTATCACTGCTCCAATCGTCTGAGCAATTTTCATCTTGTTTTCATCCAAGGGCTTACCGGTAATTCCTTCGACCAAATAGAACATAGCATGACCCCCGTCAAGAAGGGGAATAGGGAAAAGATTAAACAGACCGATCCCAGCGCTGATTATAGCAATCAACGAGAACAATTGATAGATTCCTGTTCTTGCCACTTGAGCCACCATCTGGGCAATTCCTATAGGACCGGCAACAGCAGGCTTCACTGCTCCTAAAAGCATCAGCCATATATATTTAAGTGTTAGGACTATAAGGAATGCTGTCTGTTCAAATCCTGCAAAAAGAGAAGATATGAAATTATACTTTCTTGTATGCCAAGCTGGGCCAATTCCTATCAGGCCCACTCCTCTTACCTCATCATATTGAGGTATGATTTTGAGAAGTATTTCTTCCTTTGCTCGCAAGATTTTTATGCTTATCTCCTCACCAGGCTTAGAATGGATTATTTCTGCCATTTCCTTCCAGTCACTGACTTCCTTTCCGTCTATTGAGATAATCTTATCCTTTTCTAACATACCTGCTTTCTCCGCCGGCATCTCTGGAATCACGCTACCAACTTCTGTCGATTCATAGTGAGGAATCATAATCCCTACAAAAAATGCCATCAAGGAGAAAATAACAATTGCCAAAATAAAATTCATTGCCGGTCCTGAGGCAACGACAAGTATTCTCCGCCACCATTTCTGAGAGAGAAACTCATCGGGTGTTCCCTTTCTCTTCTCCCCGAGATGTTCCCCGGCCATCTTCACGTAACCACCTACAGGAATCAAAGAGACTGCATATCGCGTCCCTCCCTTGGTAAAACCTAACCATTCAGGTCCAAATCCTAAAGAGAACTTCTCCACTCTCACTCCCATTCTCTTAGCAGCAATAAGGTGTCCTAACTCGTGAAAAAAGATAACCAGGCCAAAAGTGAATACTATGGAAAATATGGTCAAGAACATTTTATCTTCTCCCTTGTTCTATTTCTTGTCCACTGGTCTATTTCTAAAATCTTTTTCAAGCTTGGTTTCTTATTTACTTTATGTTCTGCCATTACTGATTCGATAATTTTTGGAATATCAGTAAGTTTTATTTTCCCTACCAGAAAAGCCTCCACGGCAATTTCATCAGCGGCGTTCAAAACAACCGGCATCGTTCCTCCTATCCTACCAGCCTTGAAAGCCAAACCGAGACAGGAAAAATTCTTTAAATTTGGCTTCTGGAAAGTAAGATGAGCCATCTTTTCTAATTTTAATCCTTGCAATCTACTCGGATAACGTTGGGGATAGGTAAGTGCAAATTGAATGGGAATGCGCATATCAGCAATTGCCAGTTGAGCTAAAATCGAGCCGTCGACAAGTTCCACTAATGAATGGACAGTTGTTTGTGGGTGAATCAAAACGTCAATGCGATTGATATCAACACCGAAGAGGTGACTGGCTTCAATCGCTTCTAAACCCTTGTTCATTAGGGTTGCTGAGTCGACTGTGATCTTTTTACCCATTTGCCAGGTCGGGTGATGGAGAGTCTCTTTCACAGTTACTTTTTCCAGTTGACTTTTTTTATATTTATAAAAAGGCCCTCCTGAAGCTGTCAATATTAGCCGTCGAACATTCTTTGTCTTTTCCGCTCTCAGACACTGAAATATAGCGCTATGCTCACTGTCCAGAGGTAAAATTTTAATTCTTCTCTTCTCGGCAGTCTTAATAATCAAGTCACCTGCCATCACCAGTATTTCTTTATTAGCTAAGGCAATATCTTTACCCGCTTCAATCGCTGCCAAGGTAGGTAACAGTCCGGCTGCACCAACCAAAGCGGAAACCAGAAAATCGGAAACAGGATTCCGGGCAAACTCAATTAATCCAGAAGTCCCCTCATAAATCCTGGGAAGAGGACGGAAACGACGGAGTCTCTTTTTCAATTCTTGAGCCGCCCCTTCATCACCCAGCGCTACAATTGTTGGTCTAAATTCAATTATCTGTTTTATTAGTAAGTTTACGTTCTTCTGGGCAGAGATTCCTGTAATTTTATAACCTTTACCCAGTTTCCTCACTACATTTAATGTATTAACCCCTATGGACCCAGTCGAGCCCAGAATTGTAATCTTTTTCAAGATATCTCCTTTTCAGCGCAAAAATAACTGGATATAGTAATATAGTAGGGGGGCATTGAACATCAGGCTATCTACTTTGTCCAACATTCCTCCATGTCCACCAGGAAAGAGGTTACCTGAATCTTTCACCCCGGCATTTCTCTTGAACAGCGATTCAGCTAAGTCTCCTACCTGTCCACCAATTCCCAAGAGAAGCCCGGTGACCAAACATCCTATAGGAGTAATAAAATTGAGGTCTAAATTGAGGCGGGTGAAAAATTGCAATCCCAATAATGCTCGGCAACCAAAAACTACACCAATCCCTGTCAGCAAACCAGAAATGGCTCCCTCCCAGGTTTTATTGGGACTGATGAGACGGCTCAACTTATGCCGTCCAAACTTTGTTCCTACCCAATATGCGCCAGTATCCACACACCAAGTAGTTATAAATAGAAGATATATCAGCCCTTTTCCATGAGGGCGAAGGTCGCGAAGAAGAATTAAATGGCTCAACAGCCAAGAGATATAAAATATTCCCAGGAAAGTTACTGAAACAGAAGAGACACCGAATTTGATTTCTTTCTTCAAAATTACGTCGATTAAGATTAGAAACAGAAATATAGTAACAACGAATCCTCCCAGTCCGCCAGATAACTTTCCGTGAAAGAGAAAAAAGCTGAGACAAAGAAAAAACCCTCCCAGCACTCCCAGGAACTTCTGGGGATGGTAATTTCTCCTCTCCATCAAATGATAAAATTCGAGAAGACTTACAATAACTCCAGCAAGAACTAAAAGAAAAAAGGGGATAACCCCCCAATGTATTATCAACAGCAATATGGGAATAACAACTAATGGTGTTTTTATTCGCTCCATTATCTCTCTTATCCGTTTTTTACCCTACCGAAACGACGCTCCCTCCTCTGATAATCTATGAGTGCCAAAAGTAGTTCCTGGCGGTTGAAATCTGGCCAGAGAACCGGGGTAACGTAAATTTCAGAATAAGCAATTTGCCAGAGGAGAAAGTTGCTTATCCTGAATTCACCACTGGTACGAATCAACAGGTCGGGATCAGGTAGTCCAGTGGTATAAAGATAGTTATTAAAAAACTCCTCATTAATATCTTCTACTTTTTTTCTTCTATTAGAAACCTGTCTAGCAATTTCCCTGCAGGCATGAACTATCTCTTCCCGTCCACCATAACTCAGAGCTAAATTCAGAATCAGTCCTCTATTTTTCTTGGTGGCATCCATCGTCTTGGATAATTCAATACGTACCTTAGTGGGTAACCTCTCTATCTGTCCAGAGGCAAAAAGCTTAATGTTATTCTTTTGGAAATTATTTATTTCCTGTCTTAAGAATCTGGACAGCAGATTCATCAGAGCATAAACTTCTCTTTTGGGCCTGTCCCAGTTCTCTGTGGAAAAAGCAAAAAGTGTAAGTATTTTAATCCCTGTTTCACTACAGAATTCTACAATTTTCCTTATCGTCTTTGTGCCTTCCAGGTGACCAGTAATTCGTCTACAGTTATGTTTTTTCGCCCAACGACCATTACCGTCCATAATGATTGCTATATGCTGAGGAAGTCTCTTTCTATCAATTAGATTAAGAAGTTCTTTGTAATTATCCAACTGCTTCTCCCCATTTTTATTCTATTTCTACCATCTGAAATCTGAAATTTGAAATCTATCTATTATACTTCCATTATCTCTTTCTCTTTATGCCTGAGAGCTTCATCAATCTTTTCAATATATTCATTTGTTGCCTGACTAATTTTTTCTGTAGATTTAAACTTCTCGTCTTCAGAAATCACCTTTTTTGTTTCCAACTCCTTCAACTCATCTTTGGCCTGCCTTCTAAGGTTCCGCAGTTCCACCTTGTGGTCCTCGGTAATCTTTCCGATTCTCTTTACAAGCTCTCTTCGGCGTTCTTCAGTTAAGGTGGGTATTTTGAGCCGGATAATTTTCCCATCGTTGACGGGACTCAATCCCAAATCGGACTTTAAAATTGCCTTTTCTATCTCTGGAATGACGCTTTTATCCCAGGGTTTTATCTCGATTAATCTTACCTCTGGGATAACAATGTTGGCGACTTGACTGATGGGGGCCTGGGTTCCATAATAGGCAACTCGAATACCTTCCAACAGAGTGGTGGAAGCGCGACCAGTACGAATAGTCGTGAATTCGTGTTTCAAATCCTCAATTGCTTTTTCCATTTGCAGTTTAACCTTATCATAAATGTTCTTTGCCATACGCGCTATTCTCTCCTCCTCACTTGATTATTGTACCCACCTTTTCTCCACAGACCGCTTTTTTAATCTGCCCGGCTTTGTTTATATTGAATACCATAATGGGTATTTTATTCTCCCAGCAAAGGGAAAGCGCCGTTGCATCCACAACCTTCAATCGACGATTTATTGCTTCCATAAAGGTGAGACTACTGAACTTCTTGGCTTTCTTATACTTTGCGGGGTCCTTGTCATAAACGCCATCAACTTTCGTCGCCTTCATAATTATTTCCGCACCAATTTCTACTGCTCGTAGGGCTGCAGCTGTATCAGTTGTAAAGTAAGGGTTCCCTGTTCCTCCGGCAAAGATAACTATCCTTTTCTTTTCCAAGTGGCGGATTGCTCTGCGGCGAATAAACGGCTCGGCAAGTTTGGCTATCTCTATGGCAGTCTGGACTCTGGTGGGAATTCCCAGCTCCTCTAACGAGTCTTGAAGAGCCAGTCCATTAATTATTGTTGCCAACATTCCCATATAATCGGCTGTAACTCTGTCAATCTCCTGGGCAAAAAGAGAAATCCCTCTCCATATATTTCCTCCACCCACTACCACGGCAAGTTGCACACCCAGAGAGTAAGCCTCTCTTATTTCTCCAGCAAAGAATTTGAGCATTTGGGGATCGATTCCATATCTGTGAGTGCCCATTAGAACTTCCCCACTCATTTTCAAAACAACTCGCTTATATTTGACCTTTGCCATTTTCCTCCTCCCTTTATCTTTTCCCTCGATTTACCGGAAATTCCTGCACGATTTGAAATCGTGCCTACAAACAACATAACCATTGTAGGCACAAATTCAATTTGTGCATATTCTATTCCTCACCTACTCTTAAACGAGTGAACCGACCCACTCTAATATTCTCTCCCAGTTTGGTGATCGATTCTGTTATGAGGTCTTTGACCTTAAGTGTAGGATTCTTAATGTACGGTTGTTCCAGAAGACAGACTTGAGTGAAATATTTTTCCAGTCTACCTTGAGCAATCTTCTCTATGACCTTTTCTGGCTTTCCCGATTCCTGTGTTTGTTTCTTATATATCTCTTTTTCCTTTTCAATAACTTCCTTAGGTACATCTTCAGGTTTAATCCACAGAGGGTCCATGGCTGCTATTTGCATTGCCAATTCCTTTGCCAGTTGAGAAAACTCGCTCGTTTTGGCAACGAAATCGGTCTCGCAGTTTATCTCTAACAGAACGCCTAATTTATTCCCGCTATGGACATAAGAAGAGACTAATCCTTCCTGTGTCTCTCTGGCAGAACGTTTGATCGCTACGACACTCCCTTTCTCTCTCAAAATATCCTGAGCCTTTTGAATATCTCCACCAGCCTCTAATAACGCCTGTTTACAATCCATTACTCCCGCACCCGTCTTATTCCGAAGTTCCCGAATTAAGTCTTTGCTTATCTGCATCTATTTCTCCTTCTTTCTTGAAGTCTATATTTTTTTCTTCTTTGACTTCTTCTTTTACTTCTTCAGTAACTTCTTCTTTCTCTCTTAACTCTTTACCTTCAACCACCGCCTCAGCGACTAAGTGAGTAATTAACTTAATTGACCTGATAGCATCATCGTTGCCGGGAATTACATAAGTTATTCTATCAGGGTCACAATTTGTGTCCACCAAGGCGACAATCGGAATCTCCAATTTAATTGCTTCGGAGACGGCAATTGCCTCTTGAGGTAGATCGATAACAAAGACCGCTCCCGGCAAGTCCTCCATATTTCTAATCCCTGATAGTCCTTTTACGAGCTTCAATTTTTCCTTCTCTATCTTAGATAATTCCTTCTTGGTGAAAGTAGTAGACTTTGATTCTTGCTGAAGTTGCTCCAGTTTCTTCAGTCGCTCCACGCTCTGGCGAATGGTGGAGAAATTGGTCAGCATCCCTCCCCACCATCGCTGATTAACATAAAACATCCCACACCTTTCTGCTTCTTCTTTTATGATTTCTTGAGCCTGACGCTTGGTTCCCACAAAGAGCACTGTCTGATTGTTCTCTACAATGTTGCGAACGAACCTATAAGCCTCTTTTATCTTCGCCAATGTCTTTTGTAAATCGATAATGTGGATGTTGTTACGAGCACCGAAGATATACTGAGCCATTTTGGGATTCCACCTTTTAGTCTGATGTCCAAAGTGGACTCCTGCTTCCAACAACTGTTTCATAGTTACAATCGCCATTCTTCCTCCTTAATTTACCCCGTTAGAATACAAAGTTAAAATTTCTCCTCAAACCCGTTAGAAACAAGTCTCCCACACGGGGTAAAAGTGGCAAAGTTTTCTAACGGGGCTTATCTCACCGACGCATTAAAATATACAAGATTATTCCCAGAATTAAGGTCAGTCCCAAAATTCCCAGCTGGAATTTCTTCTTTTCTATTGTGAACTTCTGAGGCCTTAGCCTTTTGACTGTTGCTCTCTTTTCCACAACAGCCTCACCTAATATGCCTGGGCTAAACCTTGTCCTAACTACCCATTGCTCTCCTTCTTCCCTTACTTCTTCCACTATTGTGGATAGGGGAATTACCTCCTCGCCTTTGCATCCACCTAAAAGACGAGAAAGATATTGAGCAATATCCCGTGAATCTAAAATTTTCACTAAAATTAAGTCGTTTTTTCTTAGTTTCTCAATTTCTACTGATGAAGAAGAGGCATCAGTAACCAACTCCGTGTTTAAAACAATTGTGCTCTCTTTTCTATTAACCGTTTCTCCAGCCTTACTCAAAGAGGGTTTAACTCCTCCCTCAGAGGGAATGGTTGACTCTTGAGGAAACTTAAATTGGTTCAAATTAAGTTCCTCGACATCCATTTCTACTTTAAGCTGAGGGTTCTCTAAAGATTTACTGATGATTGATCGAAGGATACCGGTTGTCTCTTCATAATTTCTATCTTTCAGATTCTGGAAGAAAGACTTTCTGTGCTCGCTTGCAATCTCCCAGTTCAAATTCTGCTCCAGCTTCTGAATTAACTCGTGTACACAACCCTCGCTGAGACGATCTGCATAGAGCCTCTTTTCGAAGTCGCGCCATTTACAATTGATATCTCCCTCATAAATTACGGGATCGTATGTGGCTACTGCACCCAAACGAACAATCCTCTTTTGATGGAGATGGCTAATAACTATAAACTGACCATAAACATTGGTCTGGTCACATATAAACTTTCCTTTAATTACTATGATGTATCTAAGAAGTTGATCTATCGATTTTATAGCTTTTTCTAAGTTATTTCCCGTTGAATGGAGAGCCAGTTCTGCCTGACCCTCATCACAACCTGTCTCTTCCATGAGAATCTTTACATTCTCTCTCATCTTTCTCTCTTCTCAGGCACGAGGATGATATTTTCTATATACTCTCTTTAATCTTTCTGTGGTCACATGGGTATATATTTGAGTAGTAGATAGACTGGCATGCCCTAACATTTCCTGTACAGCTCTCAAATCACAGCCAGCATCTAATAGATGTGTGGCAAATGTGTGTCTCAAAGTGTGTGGGCTTACTCCCTTTTTGATACTGGCAAGCCTGATGTATTTATGAACAAGACGGTTTATGCTTTGCGTATTTAACCGCGCCCCCTGAAAATTCAAAAATAATGGCCTTTTACCGTAAGGCAAATTCTGGAAACTTTTAATTTTAAAAAAAGCAGACTTTTCCGGCAATTGGCGCATTTTCAAATAGCGTTCGATAGAGGTAAGTCCCATCTCTCCAATGGGCACTAACCTTTCTTTCGACCCTTTACCTTTCACCTTAATCATCCCCCCTAACAGGTCAACATCGCTTATATTCAAGTTTACCAGCTCACTCACTCTCAGACCCGAACCATATAACACCTCTAAGATTGCCCTGTCTCTCAAGCCTAGAAGAGTTCTCCTATTAGGCAATTCCAAGAGTAGCCTGACTTCATGCAAATCCAAAAAATGAGGCACTTTCTTCATTTGTTTTGGTGTAGGAATATGAATTGTCGGGTTTTGAGCTATAATTTTTTCCCGCGTCAAATAACCAAAGAACGACCGAATACTGGAGAGTTTTCGAGCAATGGTGCTTTTTTCAAGATCCTTACCTGCAAGGTAAGCCAAAAACTTTCTCACCTGCAAGCGATCAACTTTGTTGAGAGTATTTATCTTGTCTCTTTTCAAAAAATTGATAAAGCTTTTCAGGTCACCCTTATAACTTACCAGAGTATGCGGGGAAAAATTCCTTTCTACTCTCAAGTGTGTAATAAATTCATCCAGATAGATTTCCATTGATTTTATGGTGCCAGGCACCTTTTGCCTATCTATTCTTTTTTCGGAATTGACTTAGTGTTTTTGCATTTGGGATAAGCACTACAGGCAAGGAATTTACCTCTACGACCCCACCTAATCACCATCGGGCTTTCACACTTCGAACATTTTTCTTCAGTCATCTGGGGGACTATCTTTTTCCCTTGTTCATCTAAAGGAGCGGTATAACGGCAACGAGGAAATGAAGAGCAAGCAAGAAATTTACCATAGCGCCCAAGTCTGATTACCAGGGCGCTTCCGCACTCTGGACAAATCTCCTTAGTCGCCTGTGGTTTGATTTTTTTCATCTTTTTATAAGCAATGTTCAGGGCTTCCTTAAAGGGTTGATAAAAGTTCTTTAGGACTTCAACCCACTCCATTTTTCCCAAGGCAATCTCATCCAGATTCTCTTCCATATGAGCAGTGAAATCGATGTCCATGATTTTGGGAAAGTATTTAACTAACAAGTCACTAACTATAACCCCCGTCTCTTCAGGATGGAACTGTTTATTCCTCAATATTACATACCTTCTTCCCAAAAGAGTGCTTATTGTGGGAGCATAGGTTGAAGGTCGACCGATACCGTGCTCTTCAAGAGTCTTAATTAGACTCGCAACCGTATAATGTGGAGGAGGCTCAGTGAAGTGCTGCCCGGGAACAACCTCTTTTAAAACTAAACTATCACCCTCCTTAAGAGGAGGAAGAACTTTTTCCTCTTCTTCTTTCTCTTCCTGATAGACTTTAAGGAATCCGGGAAACTTAACCTTCTGTCCTGTAGCACGAAAGACATAATCACTCGCTCTGATATCCACAGCTATTGTGTCAAATATCGCTGAAGCCATCTGGCTGGATATGAACCTTTGCCAGATCAGGCTATAAAGTTTAAATTGTGTGGCATTCAGATATTTCGATACGGCTTCCGGAGTGCGCAGATAGGAGGTTGGTCGGATAGCCTCGTGAGCTTCCTGGGCAACTTTACTCTTACTTTTGTAAATCCTCGGCTTTTGAGGTAAGTAGCTTTCGCCAAACTTTTTCCTGATAAACTTAAGCGCCTCAGCCTGAGCCAAGGAAGAGACAGCGAAGGAATCTGTGCGCATATACGTAATTAACCCTACACTCTCTTCCTTTCCCAGGTCCATGCCTTCGTAGAGCTGTTGTGCTATCACCATTGTTTTAGTCGCCGAGAAACCAAACTTTCGGGAGGCCTCCTGTTGCAGGCTACTCGTGTTAAACGGAGGAGAAGGATTACGCTTCTTAGGCTTTCTGGTTACTTCCGAGACAATAAACTCTTTACCTCTCACATCCCGACAAATCTTTTTCGCCCCTGACTCATTTGCAATTTCCAGTTTTTTAAATTTCTTTTTTTCCTTAGCAATGAGATTTGCCGTAAAGATTCGTTCTTCATCTCTCTTACTCAAATGGGCAAGTATCGTCCAGTATTCTTGAGGAACAAATTTCTCAATTTGCTTTTCCCTCTCAACAATCAACCTAAGAGTTACTGATTGTACCCGTCCTGCAGAAAGCCCCCTTCTGACTTTGCCACTCAAAAGAGGACTGAGCTTATATCCCACCAGCCGGTCAAGTATACGTCTTGCCTGTTGAGCATTAACTAAATGGAGGTCAATCTGGCGTGGAGAACGAAGAGAATTAGCAATTGTCTCTTTAGTTATCTCATGAAACACTATCCGTTTTACTCTTCCCTGGTCAGTCTTTGTGGCGGCAACTAAATGCCATCCTATGGCCTCTCCTTCTCGATCCTGGTCAGTAGCGAGATAAACCTGTTCAGCTTCCTTCATTGCCTTGGTTAACTCTTTCACAATTTTCTTTTTATTTTTAATAGTTTCATAAGTAGGCTTAAAATTGTTTTTTATATCCACCCCTAACCTACGTGGAGGCAAATCACGTACATGCCCCATAGAAGATTTAATCACGTAGTCTTTCCCCAATATCTTCCCGATCGTCTTTGCCTTAGTAGGTGATTCGACAATAACTAAAACCTTAACCATAGGCTTACCCAATAGACTAACCCTGTAATTTAATGCAGATATTTCTTCCGTCCCTTGGAGTCATAGTCTTCCTGGTAACTTTCTTCCAGAACGTCAAGTAACATCTCTTCCAGTTCACTTGCAGACAATCTCAACTTCTCTAAGTATTCCTTGATTTCTCTAATTCCAAAATTCTCTCCATCCTGGAACATATCTTCATCCCTTAATTTCCTTGCCATATTCTCCTCCTTTGTTAAATATTAGATATTAGATATTTGATATTTGGTGTTTGATATTATTGTGCTTCTGGAACGCGCAAAAACATCTTCCCCACTACTTGTCTAATTCTACCTTTCATTTCCAAATTCATGAGAACAGATGAAATCCTGTTTATAGCTAGACCGCTCTGTTTACTTATCAAATCAATATGAATAGGCTCAAATGATAATAGGTTATACACGCTTTCTTCCTCTGAAGACAACTTTACTTCCCTAAGAGACTTTATAGCCGGAGATACAGGTAGAACATCTCTTAAACAACGTATCTCTTCAATAATATCCTCACATTCCTCTACCAGTTTCGCACCCTGTTTTATTAATGAATGACTGCCCTTAGTTCCTAAATTGAAGATATTTCCCGGAACAGCAAAAACTTCCCTGCCCTGCTCCAGGGCACACCCAGCAGTGATTAAAGCACCGCTTCTGAAACCAGCCTCGACGATCACCACCCCTAAACTGAGTCCGCTTATAATTCTATTTCGCATGGGAAAATTCATCTTTTCCGGCCGTGTGCCCATAGGAAATTCGGAAACTACAACCCCCCGTTCACCAATCTCATTAAAAAGAGCCCTATTCTCCGGAGGGTAACAGATGTCGATGCCACATCCCAAAACAGCAATAGTTCTTCCCCCACAAGATAGAGCCCCTTTATGGGCAGAGGTATCGATTCCCCGGGCCAAGCCGCTAACTATACTTATTTCTCTTTCAGCCAATTCTTTACTCAGTTTTTCTGCCACCATTTTTCCATAAGTAGTTGGTCGCCTGGTTCCTACCATGGCAATGGCAATTCTATCTTCTGGCAACAATTTCCCCTTTACATACAGCACAATGGGTGGATCGAAAATAGATTTTAAGTTTGCCGGATAGTTATCGTCAGAAAATGTTACTACAGAAACTTTTTGTTTTTTAATTCTGGATATCTCTTTTTCTATATCTAATTTATCTCTGGAGCTGACAATTTGCCTGGCCGTGTACTCCCCAATACCGGCAACGTGTTGAAGTTCGTTCAAATTTGCCTCAAGTATAGCTTGAGGAAACCCGAAGTGTTCTAACAGCTTCTGGCATCTCATCGCCCCTATACCAGGAATCATATTTAGAGTCAGCCAATGTTCAATTTTATCTGCCATTTCTTTCCTCTACGAAAATAAAGTTTTTTGGCACAAAGTATAATATTATATACAAAATCCCAGCCATATGTCAAGCAATCCCCTTGTCCCCTTCTCCTGTCATCCTGAACTTGTTTCAGGATCTCTTCCCCCTCTCAAAAGATGCCGAAACGAGTTCGGCATGACATTTATTGGCAATTAAAAGAGAGTGAAAACATGGAATGAATGAAAGAATTCGGTGGGCACTAACATAGAATCTCATGATAACAAGAGACCATGACGTGGACATGAAGCAGTGTGAGTAAATTTTTCCTGCCTATTTTTATTCTGCTTTATCATTCTTTAGTTTCTTACTCTTCTCTCTTCTTTTGCAATTTAATAGGGTCACCGATCTCTATCGGTTTCCGGCTATCTCTTATAACTGCGGTTGAACTATCTTCTTGAATGTCTGATGTAACTTCCAATACACCAATCTTCTCAATGATTATTCCCAGAACTTCGCCGGTTATGGGATGGATAACCTCTTCCCCTTCTCGATAGATTATAAACCTTGTCTTTGGCTTAACTTGCTGATTTTTCCCCAGATCGATGAATACTATATCTCCGTATGCTGTCATGAATTTCTTCTCTTTTACTCCGGCAATATATCCATCAAATTCAAAATCTAAGGGAGCAATAAAGATATCTCTTTCATATTCGAATCCTGGCTTAACCTCTTCTAATTTTACTACCAGCTCCCCCTGGGGCATCTCTTCCGATATTTCCGCTTTTTGATACGTGGGAATTACCAGGTCATCACCAGGAAAAATCCAATGGGGATCCTTTATATATTTATTATACGCCCATATCTCTCTCCACAAAGAAGGATCTTCGTAATACCGGTTAGCGATTTCGTGAAGACAATCCCCTCTCTCTACCTCGTAAGCTTTAAGCACAAGTTCTATTCCTTCAGGAATATCTTCTTCGGGAAGAACTCTTCTCTCAGTTACAGCCTCCTCCACCTTTTCTCGAGGCTCCTCAACTGCAACCTCCTCAGTGGGGACTTCGCTCGGCTCGACGGGTTCTTCTTCCGCCTCAAAAATAATCTCTTCTTCAGAAGGTTCCGAAGGCAAAGCTTCCTCTTCTTCCTCTTCCACTTCAGCTTCAAACGCAGGAATCTCTACTCCTAAAGGTTCAGGAGGCAAAGCTTCCACATCTTCTTCCTGAGCTTGGGCAAAAAAGATACTGAAAGTTAATAGACCACACAACAGAAAAATAAAAATTCCCCTTTTCATTTTTTCTCCTTTCCCTAACTTTATGGATTTACACACCTAAAATTACATCCATAGATTCCTATCCAGACTCCTATACTGGATAGCCTCAGCAATGTGGTGGGAACTAATCTCCTCCTTTGCTTCTAAATCTGCAATTGTCCGGGAGACTTTAAGAATGCGGTCATATGCCCGGGCTGAAAGCCCCAAACGCTCAATTGCATTTTTCAATAACTTCTCCGCTTCTTTTTCCAGAATACAATACTTCCTTATATATTTAGCTTCCATATGAGCATTACAATAGACCGATTTAAATTTTTTAAATCTTTCCTTCTGTATATCTCTTGCCCTCTGAACTCGGGTACGAATTGTCAATGAAGATTCCCCATCCGTATCTACTGTTAACTCCTGGTATTTAACTGGTGGCACTTCAATATGCATATCGATTCGGTCAAGGAGCGGTCCTGAGATTTTAGCTCGATATTTCTGGATTTGAAAAGGAGTACAGATGCATTCTCTCTGTGAATCGCCGTAGAACCCGCAAGGACAGGGGTTCATAGCTGCAGCCAGCATAAACTTGGCAGGATAAGTTAAAGCTGTGCTTACACGGACAATAGTCACCACACCATCCTCAATGGGCTGACGCAAAACTTCCAAAACATTGCGGTGAAATTCAGGAAGCTCATCCAGAAAGAGGACCCCGTTATGGGCTAAGCTAACCTCGCCAGGCCTGGGAAAAGAACCGCCTCCTATCAATGCCACATCAGAAATGGTATGGTGTGGAGAACGAAAAGGCCTGGTACCTACAATTGCCGACATTGAAGAGATTAGACCAATGACACTGTGAATTTTTGTGGTCTCTAATGCCTCATCTAAGGTTATTGCAGGCAAAATTGACGGCAACCTCTTAGCCAGCATGGTCTTTCCAGACCCAGGCGGGCCAATGAGAAGTATATTATGTCCCCCACTGGCAGCAACTTCCAGGGCTCGCTTGGCATATTCCTGACCTTTAACGTCAGCAAAATCTGTCTCATAATTACGCCTATCTTCAAATTCCTCTTCCAAATCTATAGAGAAGGAAGAAAGCTCATTTCTTCCATTCAAAAAATCTACTGTCTCTTTCAAATTTCTAACCGGGAAAACATTTAAACCTTTCACCACTGAGGCTTCTTTTCTATTCCCTTCAGGAATAATTAGACCATCTACATCAGACTCTCTTGCCGCCAGGGCAATGGGCAAGGTACCTTTGACTTTACGCACACTACCATCCAAGGATAGTTCTCCCAGAACTATATACTTCTGTAGCCTATCCTGGGATAACTGACCATTAGCAGCTAAAATCCCTAAGGCAATGGACAAATCAAAAGCAGCACCCTCCTTTTTTACTGCCGCTGGAGCCAAATTGACCGTAACCCTCTTCATAGAAAATTCGTATCCAGAATTCTTAATCGCCGCCAGGACTCTGTTCTTACTCTCCTTGATCGCCATATCCGGAAGACCGACCGTAGAGAAATGGGGAAGTCCGGAAGAGATATCTACTTCCACCTTTACAGGATAAGCCTCAATTCCTAAAACTGCACCGCTCAATCCGATAGAAAGCATTAAAATCCTTTCTGTTTAATGAGTAAGTGGAGTAGCAGAGCTTGCTCTGCGTTATTATCGCGAAACAAGTTTCGCTACTCCAAATAATTTTCAATTGTTATTTGTAAAGTTTATCATAAATACTTATCTTTTGCAATAGTTTTTTGTGTAAAACGAAGGGTTAAAGAAGCCATCTATAGATTATTATTCTTTTCCCCTCATATTCCCCCTGATAGACCATTTCCAGTTCTTGGGGGAGCGAATAAGTATTAAGCAAAAACTTTAACTCTGGTCTTCGTGTAGGAATGTATCGTTCGTCTATCACCAGATAATCAGCTTTGCGCTCTTTTGCATAGATAGTTACCTCTTTATAGGAACCCTCAGGAATAGAAGCAATGAGGTTTCCTGAATAAAAGGCGGCATACGGTTTTCTGGACATAATCACAGAAAATTTCTCTGTATTATTTTTCAGCCAGATTCCTGCTTCCTTATGCTCCAAATCGTATTTTTTGGTCATTGATTTATAAGAAAAATAAAAAATCGATGGCAAAACCAGAAAAAGAAAAACATAATTTCCCCATTTTCTTCCTATAATCCTTTCCAATTCAAGGAATCCCACAACTGTCCAGGCAATTAGGAAAGGAAGCAGAAATATGAAAAATCGGTTATGCACACTAAACAAAGAATATTGTAAAATTGCTAAACTCACGAAAGAGCAGAGAAAAATTTCTTCCTTTTTGCGGGGTATTCCCCTTCTTTTTAAGAATATACCGAAAAGCAAAACCAGAGCAAAATTATAGGTCAAACTGCTTGGTATTCTGTCAAAGAGGATGCTTAAAATATTTTTCATTGCTTTTTTCCCGATAGTCCAGGGATGATGGAGAGCGAAAGAAAACGGTTTATAATTAAATTTATCCGATTTTATTGCTATTTCTTTACTTTCCTGATGGCTGGTCTGAAGATGGGCAGGAGCTAATCCATATTTTTGGTATTCCGACCGAAAAGAGGTGTAAAAATTATAGCTGCTTTTTTCACTAATTGCCCAATATCCCAATTCTTTTTTGACAAAAAAGAGATAGGGCAGCGCAAATATAAAAAAGCCTAAACTAAAAGCAAGGAATATTAAACTTCTTTTATTTTTAGTTTGGTTATTCTTCAAAAACAATTGAGGAAAAAATAGTACCCAGAATACCATCAAAATATAAATTAAAAGTCCTTCCGGTCTGGTAAGATAGGAAAGACCAAAGATAAGACCAGCCAGTAAGAAAAGCCATATTCTCTTTTTTTTGAAAGCGATCAATCCTGTAAAAATTCCTGTGACTACTAAAAAGGCATAAGTGATTTCAGTTAATACCTGCTGAGAAGAAATCACCAGTCGGGGATGAAAAATCATCAGGATAACTGAAAGTTTGGCAACTTTTTCCTGAAAGATTTCACGGATTAAAAAAAATGCTGGAATTATTAAAATAGAGCCTATTATTGCTGAAACTATCCTTCCTGAAAATTCTAAATCTTTAAATATAAAAGAAGAAAGCCCAATTAAAACGGGATAAAAGGGAGGCCAATAAGCATCTATTCCTTCCCAGGGATGGAGAGAAACCAATTTTCTTCCCAGTGTTGCATAAAATACTCCATCGGTTTCAATCATGGAAATATGTAATAAGAAAATAAAGCGAATTAGAAAACCGGAAAAAACACTTAAGGCAAGAAATATTAACCAGTATTTTTTGCTTTTCATTTCCATTTTATACCATTCTTGTAGCGGCAAAGCGTAAGCTTTGCTTCCCTTTTTTAGCAGAGCTTCACTCTAGAGCTACAATCATAAACTAATTAGCTCTTTATAGACTGATTCCACCTGCTTTCGTAAACTGGTAGAATCCAAGTCACCATTAATTATATAATCTGCGTATTTCTTCTTTTTATAAAGAGTAATTTGCGTGCTTATTCTGGCTTTGGCCTCCTTAAAGGTAAGATTATCGTCCCTCTGCAACCTCTCAATTTGTATTTTCTGAGGCACATAAACCAGAATTATCTTATCCACTAAATACTCGAGCTTAGCCTCAAAAAGAAGAGGTATATCTACCAGGACAATTTTCCTCCTCGATTGTGCTGTGAGTTTTTGAACTCCTTTTATTCTCTTTTTCATTTCAGCAATAATCTTAGGGTGCATAATTACATTTAGAGATTTTCTCTTCTGTCTATCTCTAAATATTGCCTCAGCCAGTCTTTTTCGGTTCAATGTCCCCTTCTTATTTAATACTTCCTGGCCGAATTTCCTGACTATCTCTCTCAAAACTTTTGTGCCTGGCGTGGTTAACTGATGAGCAATTTCGTCGGCATCAATAGTTTTACAACCAAAATTCTTGAATATCTTGAGGACCGTGCTTTTCCCTGAAGATATTCCTCCTGTCAAACCCCCGATTAGCATATTCAACTCTCTCCTTTTTTGATGCTATATCTACTTCTCTTCTTCAAAGACCTGGGCGGAAAAAGTATATATTTCTGTATCCTTATCCTTCCACGCATCCCTTGACAAATGCGCCTTGTCATAACAGAGCCGACTCAAAAACTCCTCTTTTGACCAGCCAGTTTCAGTAGCCACCTGGGGCAGAAAGACCCCCTGCTGGTAGCCTTTCTTTACAATCACACCATGTTTCCCCATCTCTATCTCATCTACGCTGTTAATTCTTTCTGGCACCGTCAACACAGAAATCTCAATTTCAATCTCGTCAAACTCTTCAGACCTCACTGGTGGAAAACGAGGGTCACCAGTGGATGACTGAATCGCCATTTTGGAAACAGCCTTGTAGAGCTCCTCCATAGGCATAATATACCCGATGCAGCCGCGAAGCATTCCCTTTTTATGTAAAGTTACGAAGACACCCCTTTTCTCTTTCAACAGAGGGTCCTCTACATTAAACTCTGGTATCTTCCCCGTCTGTATATACTCCTCGATTGTCTTGCGTGCGATACCCAGGAGAACTTTCTGTTGTTTTTCATTTAACATTTTCTTACCTCCTTTTTCTTTCTCCAATTCAGGAGTCATCTTTTCTTCTTTCAGGCGCATTATGGCAAAAGCACCATACCCCACCACTCTTTTCTTATCTCCAGTCACATCTCCAGAATTTGCATATTTCAATAGCTTTATTTTATTTGCCCCATATGTTTTTGCAGCCAGAACTGCAGTAAATACAGCTGCCCCACCGCAGAGCTCTGTTTTTCCACTACTGACGTGTTCCCTTAAACTATCCAGATTAAAATTCTCTAAGTCGCGGATTGCTACTCCATCTATCAGACACGCTTTCCCGTAGGGGTGAAAATGGGACATATCTGTAGAGGCAATTATGAGTATTTTCTTCTTGCCCTTTGAACGCACAATAGCATCGGCCAAAAGCTGACAGAACTCTTTAGAACTATCATTGACAACAATGGGAACTATCTTGAAATCTTTTAAAGTTGCCTGAAGAAACGGAAGCTGTACTTCCAGGGAATGTTCATCCTTATGGGCTTTCTCATCAAAATGGAATAATTGATGTTTATTAATAATTTCTTTAGCAAGTTCAGAATCTACTTTAACTTTCCCAAGGGGAGTTTTCCACCACCCTTCTGCGTAAACAGAAGCCCCCTTAACAGGCACACGGTGACTCGGTCCCAGGAGAATTACAGTGTCAAAATCCTCCTCTTCAAGCTGACGGTAAGCATAAGCTACCACTTGACCTGAATATACATAGCCTGCATGGGGTGAAATTAGTGCTATTAAATCTCCCGGAAGTTTCTCCTGGTCGACTTTCTTAAGGAAACCCTCAACGGTCTCCCTTAAAGCCTTGGGTGAGTCATCATAGAATGGACCACTCCAGCGAGCTCGACGAACCTTAGACTCATAAGCCTTTGCTACCCCTTGAGAGGAAATACAGAAAAAGAGAAAGACAAAAGAAAGAAAAGTTCTTGTAAAACACATTTTAAACTCCTTTGACATTCATCCTAATAAGCATCGCTCAAAAGGTGATAGTCTTCCCGCTATTTTCCGACCATCTTCTTGAATCTCGAGGCATCTTCAAACATATAAATATTGTTGAACATACAATATATTTCTTTTTTTTCTTTACATTTTATTTTAAGTTTCCTAAGGTCTCTATCAGTATAACGATATCTATACCCACTCATTCCATGGAGACGAAAATAGACAAACTCTCCAGCAACAGCCTCAGCCTTAAAGGGGTCAACACAGTGAATCAATCCCAGTTCAGAACAGAGACTCTTTATATCTTTCCCCTCCCATTTTACCCTTGGTTCCCAGACTAAACGGAGACCCTGCCTTTTGATTTTCCTGAAGAATTTTTTCATATTCCTCTTATTTTCCACAGTGGGCTGGAAGCTGGGTGGCATCTGAAAAATAACTATTTTCGCTTCCAGAAGTTGGGCTATTTCTAAAGTCTTCTTCCACGCTTCAAAGACCGCATCGGTTGGCTTGAAGAACCCATAGTTTGCCTTCTCTTTTTCCGGAATTGGATAGCCCAGTTTCCTGTAGGTCGGGCTGGATGGCAAGTGAGTTATCAACTGGGGAGCCTTTAAGGTAAATTCGAATCCCTTAGGAGCCTCTTCCCTCCACTTAAGAACAGTTCCCAGTCTGGGAAACTGGTAGAATGTTTTCTGTATCTCCAGAACTTCAAAATTCTCATAATACTTCTCCCTGGCCACGGCAAATCCACAACAACCAACCTTAACCATAACTACTCCCATTACATTTTCCTGGACTCCTTGCGAATCGCGTAGGGGCGACCCTTGTGGTCGCCCGGACCTCCCTTTCGGGAGGACTCCAAGGCTAAAATATGGAAAAGCCAGCCTTTCTCAACCTTTTAACCGAAGTATCATAGGGATCGCAAGTCTCTTCTTCCAGATAGTCTTTATAGCCAATCTTCTTCAATTTTCTTGTCATTTCTTTTCTTTCCTCTTTAGGCATCAACCGGGAATCACTCATTGGGGCCACCCGAAAAGATAAGCCTTCTCTCTTCAAGGTCTCCACAGCCAAATAGGGCAGTTCATAAAACTCGCCCTTCCCACCCGTCCTCTTCTCAAACCCTTCAGGAGTGCCAGCCTTTATGGAAACTCTGACATAGAGATTTCTATATTTTTTTAAAGCCCTGACATATTCTGGCTGTTTACCCAAAAGAATCCCATTTGTCTCCAGAACAAAGAAGAAGTTAGTATCCTCAACCAGGCCCAGAAGTCTAAGGAGATGCGCTTTCCCCAGAGTTGGCTCTCCACCAGATATACGCAATTTCTTAACCTTTGCCTTTTTGGCATTGGAAACGAGCCTTTTAAAAACCTCCTCAGGAGTAAAGAATTTTCCATATTTGTATGGGAAATCGCGGGAGAAGGAAACCCAACAAAACACACATCTTAAACAGCAACCCACAAGATAACCAGTAGAAATTCCCCCATATACCCTTGTACAGTAGAAATTTGTATATTTACGGGAAGAACTCTTTATACATAGTTTTTCGGTCTCCCTTGCTAACTCAAGAGGGTCGAAAGGAACAGAATCTTTAGTAATGAAGCCCTGATACTCCATTGTGTAATTCACCTCTTCTGCTTTTCCACCTCATCGCCAGTCATAGGAACAAACCTGACAGGAATTACATTCCGCATAGTCACTTTTCCTTCTCTTTTTTCTACAAGCTTAAGAACCTGGGGAAACTGGGTTTCTCCTACAGGTATCACCATCCTGCCACCTTCGGCAAGTTGGTCAATTAGAGGCTGGGGAATATGCTCAGGTGCGCAGGTCACTATAATTCCGTCAAAAGGCGCATACTCCTCCCAGCCTAAGTATCCATCACCACACTTTACCTTCACATTTCTATAACCCAATTTCTTAAGAAGCTCTTCTGCCCTTTCAGCCAATGGCTCCACTATCTCAATCGTATAAACTTCCTTAGCCAGTTCGGAAAGTATAGCTGCCTGGTAACCTGAACCCGTGCCCACTTCCAATATCTTCTCCTCGCTTTCCAGATTCAAACATTCTGTCATTAAGGCGACAATATAAGGCTGGGAAATAGTCTGACCTTCCCCTATGGGAAGAGGAGAATCCTCATACGCAAAAGCTCTATATTTTTCCGGGACAAACTCATGTCTGGGAACCCTCTCCATTACTTCCAGAACCCGCTTATCCTTTACTCCCCTCTTCTCAATCTGCTCAAACACCATTGCCTTTCTTTTCTTCTCAAAATCCTTCTTCTCTTCGCCATCTTTGCCCAGACAAGAATTGAAGACCATCAAACAGAATAGTATCAAAAAGAGAACAATTTTTCTTCTCATCTTAACTTTCCCTCCAGTTTTTTCTTACACTCTTCCTTACAGTCTTCGCAAAAATCTGCTCCTTTTATATCAGTATCCCGAATACTGTTGGAAAAATACATCACACATTCCGGTTCAGGGCAATGTCTTAAACCGAAAGTATGCCCCAATTCGTGAACCGATTCCTTAACTAACCTCTCCAAGAAGAGCTTCTCATTCTTATTATTTCCATAAAACTCTTCCCGCAAGCGAGTTAAAGAAATCAAAGCCACCTTTCCACCCAGGTCTGCCTGACCAAAGATGAAATTTAATGCGGGAACAAAGATGTCCACATCAAGAACACCTAAGACTTTCTCTCCATCTTCCGGGATATTTTGCTTTAATTCTTCCAGGATAGGAGTGGCAAAATATTGTCCCCGCCGAGGCCTGTAAGCATCCTCAAGGAGTGGTAATGGCTCACCCACCTCAAAGACTGCCTCAAACTTCTCTCGCAAAGCCCAGGATAATTTCAAAAGGACATCTTTCTCAACATCCCCAATTGGTATAAGATAAATCTTCATTTCCGCTCCTTTTTTTCTGCCTTTTTCTTCTCCTGAGAAACACCCTGCAAGGAAAATTGATAATAAACTTATTAGAATTACTTTTAATAGCCATTTACTCATATTTATTTATTCCAACATTGCAAATGTTGTGGCAGGAAACAAAAGAGGCTCCTCAATCAAGCTCAGATATTTAAAAGCATAACCGGGAAATTCACCAGATTCCCACTCTGTTCTTGAGGCTACCATATGTCGAAATCCCCGTTCATAATCGAACTCATTTATCTTTAACTTGAATTCCACTCTCTCAGTCTCACCAGAAGCCAGGAATTCTATCTCTTTATAATTTCCAGAAACGATTTTAATTCCTTTTTGAGGCAGTATAGAAACTCCTATCCTCTCCACCTCCAGGGAACCATAATTTTTCACCACTACATTTGCAGAAAACTCTGTATTGAAAAGAACCTTCTCCGGAATCTCAATCTCAGTGTGGACAGGAATTATCTTCCATTTTTCCCTTAGTCGCGAAAAACTGGAGGCACCAGCCAATACCCACTCTTGAGGTGAATAGGGACCTCTCCTTCCCCAGAGAGCCCGCGCTAAGTCATGAGTAAATATTCCTGAGACCAGCCCATCTCCATAGATATTCTCCATTGCTTTTAATGTCCGTCCATAAAAATCCTCGGGACCAGCAGGATTCAGAGTATATTGATGGAGTGGCCAATCGTAAGTATCGCCAACAATCAAATTGGCATCTCCCCTGTTTACATAGTCCTTCCAGTCCTCAATCAAATAATCTAACTGCTTAAGGTCCGCCTCGTAGAGCATTACGGCAATTATGTCAGCACCAGCATCGTTCTTCATCACCACATCCTGACCATGCTGCCAACCCTTCTCCCAGCTAAGATTGAACACCCATAAGGGCTTGGTAAGACCTGTCTCCTCTTTCACTCTCTTCAATACCATTGCTGCCTGTCTTGCCCTCCACCAATTCCACTGGTCTATAAGCGGGATATCTCTTCCCCGCGTACGCTCCACTATCCTGCCCAACCATTCCATCCGTTCTCTTTTAGAAAATTCTTCCCACTTCTTAGGAACATCCACTTCCATTTCTCTAACAAACTCATCCACCAACTCCAGCCCACCTTTTGCTGTGCGAATATAATCCAACCCTACATAATCAACTTCTTCAATACTATTTAATCTTTTAATAAATTCAATTATGTCTTCTATCCGCTTCTTATCCCCGATAGAGATACCACGGGTAGGAATAGATTTCTCCAGTTCATATTCATAATCCCACCCATACTCATAATTAGCCCTATATTTTCTGGGGCCAAGGACGATATAACACTGGACCCAATAACCAAAATCGATACCCCTCTTCTCAGCCTCTTTAGCTAAATCATCGATAAAATCGAGATTTTCTTTGCTCCAGGGAAAATCATCAGGTAACCTCTCCTCATAAGCCGAAGTCTGACCTGCCATATACCAAAAAGTATTGGCTCCAGAAAACTCTACCCAATCGAACAGCTTCTTCCAATCGCCCCATTCTCCATCCGGTCCCCTCACCCTCATTGTTTTCAATGGACGCATGTTTTCCATGGTCATAACACATAAGCCAGGATTCAACTTTTGAGGCTGGCGACGGGCAATGAAAAATCTACATTCCCCGAGGCGCATCTTCTCTTTCAGTTCAGAAGATAACCAGATTTCAACCCTGTACTCTCCCTCAGGAGCATTCCAGGGGACCGGCCATCTTCCCTGCCAGCGACCATTCTTCTCATCGTACTTCAATCCCACAGACCATTTCTTACCAATCGTAGAAACAGGAGATATTCCCCTGTAGATTATGACAGGGAGAATTCTCTGTTTAAAATCCTCTTTAAAGTGTCTATCCTTTATTCCAGCAGAAATGTCAACGAAGTCGTAATGGAGATGGGTTTTCTTCTCTGTTTCCAGGTAGATATCTGGTTGTGACCAGCGGTAGGCAACCAGGATAACCATAATGGCTATGATTGAAAATAATATAAAGAAGAATCTTTTTCGCACTGTTTATAATTCGAACCTAAGATTTACTTTCCAGAAGGATAGTTACAGGTCCATCATTATGAATATCCACAAGCATACGGGCTTGAAACTCTCCAGACTTAACCTTTACTCCTTTTGCTTTCACCTTTTCCATAAATTTTTCATATAGACCTTCTGCCATCTCTGGTGGGGCAGTAGAAGTGAAATCGGGCCGTCTCCCCTTTCTACAATCTCCATACAGGGTAAACTGGGAAATAACCAGAATTTCCCCTCCCACATCGAGAATGGAAAGGTTCATTCTATCATTCTCATCAGGAAAGATACGCAGGTTGGAAATCTTCTCCGCAAGATATTCAGCATCATTCTCCCCATCCTCTTTTCCCACACCGAGAAGAACTACCAAACCTTTTCTAATTTTATTTATCTCTTTTAATGATTCATTTTCCTTAACACTCACACTCGCTTCAGATACTCTCTGAACAATTGCTCTCAATTCTCCCTCCAAAAAATTATCCCTTTTCTATCTCCTCCATTGCCTCATCCACACTTCCCACAGAAATTACACCTTCAATATCCCAAGTATTGATTCCCACCACCTTCTTGCTTGTGCCTAAAGCCAGTCCAATCTCAGATAAAGTCCCATACCTTCCGTCCACAGCAATCAAAACATCAGCAGTGCGCGTAATAATTGCATTTCGAGCATGGCTCATTGCCGTGACAATGGGTATATCCACAAAGCGATTAGCGTCATTTTTATCTCTGCCTGGAAGAATACCTATTGTCAAACCTCCTCCATCCTTCGCTCCCCGACAGGCTGCTTCCATCACCCCACTCAATCCTCCACATATAAGAATATGCTTTTTCTGGGCAATCCTCTTTCCCACTTCATAAGCAACTTTAGCCATTTCCCGACTACAATAATTCCCGCCAATAACAGCAACAATCATTTCCACTCTCCTAAAAACCACTCTGGCCTCCCCGATGAAATCAGGGAAGTCCCTATCTTTGGGACCTTTCAGCTCCCTCTGATATAATGGCAGAAGACAACAGTAGATTATTTTACTAAACTTAATCCAATACGTCAAACTGATATTTTGGGAAAATTGTTAAACCGGTGTGACCTGCAACATTCCTGGAGGGATATTAAGATATGTTCACTTCGATTATGATATTAAAGGTTCGGGCCCCATCTGTTTTCTTCCTTTTGCTATGCCCAGGTAGAGAGCACTGTTGATGAGACCAATATGACTGAAAGCCTGGGGGTAGTTTCCTAACTGTTCACCTGAAATAGGATTAATTTCCTCAGTAAACAATCCCGGAGCAAGAAGACCTTAAGCAAAATCAAATGCTCGCAGTCTTCAGTATACTTACGAGGTGCGTGACAGCTCAAGTCGTCATTCCAAATCTTTCTTCATTTTATCGAATTCTTCTTTCGTAATTTCACCCTTAGCATAACGTTTCTTTAAAATTTCCATGGGAGTCTCTCTATAAGGACTCTCAGAACCTTTCGATTTTGTAGCTTGTACAACAAGGTAGACTGCCACGCCAATCACAATCAGAAATATTATCCACATAAAGATTCCTCCAAATCCGTAATTCATCATATGACCCCCATAACCCATGTGTCCGCCATAATTGCCATTAGCGAAAACTCTACCCGAGAAGGATAGAATCGTTGCCAAGAGCAAAAATAATTTTTTCATTGTCTCACCTCCTTCCATAACTAACTATCTTCCCACCTTACTCTGGCTTCTAACAGGTACAATCATCGCAGGGTTTACCGCATCCTTCGCAGACTCCGTTCACTATCTTCTTCCCGCACTTACACAGTGTGCAACCACAAGTCTTACACATATTTCTCGCCCCCTTTCATAATAAGAAATAAATTGTCGAGTTTTTCTTCCAATTTTGTTTTTATAGTTGTTCTGTCGCCTTCTGATTATATAGAATCAAAAACATTTTTTAATTTCGTCTCTACCTGCGTTGCAATCTGTTTCAACTCTTCATTCTCAATCATTCGCATCGCCACTGTCGGTTTGATAATCGAAACCACAGTTTTATCTTCTTTCTCATACACAATAACATTACAAGGAAGCATTAACCCTATATTTTCTTCAGCAACAATAGCCTTGTGAGCGCTGGCTGGATTACAAGCCCCCAGAATCACATATTTCTTGAAGTCAATGCCCAGCTTTTCCTTGAATTTTTCCTGAACGTCGATTCTAGTCAAAATTCCAAATCCTTCTTTCTTTAATCCTTCGGTTACTACTGCTATCACCTCCTCAAAGGGTAGTTTTACTTCTTTGGTAAATCCATAATTAATCATTTCGTGCCTCCTTCCTTGTACCGATAAAAAAGCCCCGACTTTCGTTAGGGCTTCTTTGCCTTTATTTTGACGCCTTTGTCAACTATAATTGACCCAACGGAAATTAGTGTTTCACCTTATTTATTTGCTAACTTTCCGTTCCCATCCTTTTTTAATATATGACATTATCTACTTTTTGTCAATACTTTTTTCTCCCGGATTAAGCCGACTCCCAAAGCGTGCGACCTCGTCTGACATAATGGTAAAAAACAAACGTCCCCAAAAGACTTATCACTCCCACCACAAAGAACACATATTTCACCCCTAAAATATCCATAACTACGCCTGATATTATTGGCGCTGCTATCATACCAACACTCATTGCAGTACTGAATAGCCCCATTGAAAACCCCATTCCCAATCTTTGACCAACTTCTACTGATAAAGCTGATGCAGAAGGTATCGCTGTTGCACCACCAAGCCCCATAAGAGAACTGATAAAAAATAACTCCCAAAAATTACGAGCAATTGGTATTAGTAGCAATGTCAGCGCTCCCAGAAATGAACCTATCAACACCAAAAATAACTTATTATACCTATCTGCTAACCTACCAAAGGGTCTTTGCAATAAAGCCATAAGAAATATACTAAAAGAAATTATTATTCCCACCTGAGATGAAGTTATACCTCTTGTAGAAGCTAAAATCGGCAGAAACGCCAACACTCCACCTTTTCCCATTCCATCAATAGCTCTGAAGAGAAAGAGTCCTTTCACAACATTATCTTTGATAATTTCTTTAAATGGAACCGGATCATCAATTTTTCTTATTCCCAAATACCTTTTATCCGGCAAGAATACCAGGGTTATCAGAAATGCAATTGCTCCTAAACCTGCCATCACATAAAATACTGAGGCAATTCCAAATGAATCATTCAGAATACCACCCAAAAAAGGACCAGAACCCATTCCTAAAAGAAGTGGTATATTAAATGTTCCCATATACCTGCCCTCTTCACCTTTTTCTGCAATCTCACCAATATATGCTCTGGCAACAGGAATGACCATCGCCGATGCAAGTCCATGGAAAAGCCTGACAGCCGTCAAATAGTAAACTTCCCCAGCCAATAGATAGAAGAGAGAAATTATAGAATATAACAGAAGTCCAGAGGTTATAAATCTCTTTTTCCCTTTCTTGTCAGAGAGTTTTCCAATTATGGGCATAAAAATTCCCCGGGAAAGAGAAAAACCTGCAAATATTATCCCTAACCATATACCACTTGCCCCCAAACTTCTTGCATAAATCGGCATCAGGGGCGCAATAATCCCCAGTCCCAACATTGCAGCAAATACTGAGATGAATAGAACACTAAATATTCTTTTTTTCATAAAACCCTTATCTTTTTATTGACTCCTTCTATTTAATCTCTATGATGCTTTTTGCGACCAAAAAGCATGGAAATACCAACAACTACAATAACCAACGGCCAGAGAACATCCCAGAAATTCCCAGCAAGCACTCCTAAATTTTTTAATAGAAATAA
>SDBT01000652.1_pt1 | contig 55765 bp, 48 predicted proteins | sample 2277101 | NCBI WGS metagenome assembly SDBT01 (sample SAMN10404973, study PRJNA504765) | marine sediment metagenome | isolation source: marine sediment core GS10_PC15, 103 cmbsf | place: Arctic Ocean: Southern Knipovich Ridge | collected 2010 | reverse complement strand
AAACATCGCTTAAATTTTGAATTTTATCAATTCTTTCTTTTTGTTCTGGTGATAACTGCTTATATTCTCTACAACCTTTATGGAGCTCTATTTTTGGATTTTCTCTAACTAAAGCTAAACCAGCTAATGTTTGCAAACCTGCTACTGACATAATTATAACTTCCTTTTTTAAAATTATTAATTCTGAACTACAATTAATAAAATTACAATGCCTATTTTGATTTAAAATCAAAATATTCACTAACAATTAATAAATAAAAATCAACTTTTATTATTAAGTTATTTATAATAATAAATAATTAATTTTCAATATTAGGAAGATATGGAGAAATCATGGCTTTTCTGGAATTTATAGACCCTGCATTATAATATAAAACTGCCATATTCAAATTTTTATTTAATATTTTTTTATCAATGTCTAAAAAGCTTTCTGTAAATGCTTTTTCAAAAATCTCTGAATTTTTTCCTAAAAATTCTACATAAAGATTATTATTTTCTAACTCTTTTGATTTAGAAAATGATGTTAAAAAACTTTTCAAATGTTCACTTGCAAGCTCTGTATCAGCTGTCCAAATCCACAATTCATCAAAATGTTTATATTTCAGATCAAGGCCTTTAAAGACCTCGCTAGCGCTTTTAATAGTGCTTATCATATGCATGTGAAGATCCAACTCTGGTTTTTCCCTGTTTATTCTTGTAGCTATTTCTATCCATTTTTTTCTTAGTAGATTTTTCTTTTGTTTGTAATATTTTATATTTTTTTCAAACATTTTAGTTTGAGAGATTCTAACGCAACCATTTTGCTCTTTTACATCTGAAAAAATATTTGCAGGTTTATTTGAAATGCAGCTTTTAATTTCTTTAATTATTTCTTTTTCTCTATAGACGTATACTGTTTTATATAAAGAGTACATATCTTTATTTTTAAGTATTTTATTAGCTGCATTTTTAGAATAATTTTTATCTTTTTTTATGTTGTTTAATGAAATTATTTCAACATCTTTTTTTAATGCAATAGATTTCATTCTATTTAATATTTTTGCAACTACTTCTACATCTCTAGTTGTCACTTTCATCAAAAGATCTGTATCATCTAAAATACCATATAAAAAATGAAGGTATTCAATATATTCTCTTTGGGGATGAATAAAGAAATTGTCTTTTCTCTCTATTATATTTTTCTTATTTAATAATCTAAAGTAAACAGAAGATTTTAAATTTTTTGTTTTAAGCATCTCTTTTACTTTTTTTACACTCATTTGATGCATTGAATATTTATCATTTATATTTATAGCTATTTCAGCAGTAAGTGTATTTGTAGCTTGAGCATCCCCTATTATTGTAACAGATGGAGTATAGGTATTTAATTTTGTTTTATGATGATCAATAATGGATATTACTTGAAAATATGAGGGCAGTTTTATTTCGTCTAAATTACAAAAATCTCTTAGCGATACAGTCCCTAAAAATCTTTGATTTAAATCCATGGATCTTACTATTCCAATTGGTGTATGTTTATTATTGTGTGATAAGTTAACAGTTAAATATGATCTGGATCCAAGTTTCATTTTAATTTCTTCAACATCAGAATCTGGATAAATAAAATGAGGTGGATAATTAAAAACTTTATTTTTTATTTTAAGTGCTATATCTAATTTTTCTATGTAAGATCTAATAGATTGAAGAGCTAAAGTTAAATTTTTTATTAGATCTTCAAGATAAGAAAATATCTTTGGTCTATTTTCAATAATTTTTCCTTTTTTATCGAAAATCTTACTTTTTTTTAATATTGAAAATATTTTATGGAAATCTTGAAATGCTAAAACTTTGTGATTAAAAAGAGTTTGCGAAAACTCTTCAAATGTTGCTTTTAGGCCTTTTTTAACACCAATTACTTTTTCTAAGTAATCATTTAAATAGAGTTTTTGTTTTTCGCTGTATTCTTGAGCAGGTTCACAATTTTCAATTTTAGTCTTAAAGACTTTTGATATAAATTTTGGCATATCTTTAATATTTAAATTTTTCTTTGAAAAAAGAGAAATTAAAGATAGATGCATAGTATTCTCAAACCATCTAAGACAGTTATTAAGTAGCATAATAATTTGTCTAACGCCTTCTGAGTCTAAACTTCTCCAATCCCCTAAATAATTACCATCATTATCTACAACTACAACAGCTTTTAATCTATTTTCTCTATCTATATCTATAGATTTATCTTCATGATTTTTGAGTATCATCCCTTCTTGTGTCATAATATCTCTAGAAGAGAGAGTAATAGTTGGTTTTTTCTTTGCTAGTTTAATAACTTCTTCTCCAAAAATATCTTTGAAAAGCAAATTTATTTCTATTAAAGATGTTGGAAGTCCTCCTGGGACATTCCAAAAATGCAAGTTTTTTCCAACTCTTGCAGCGAATGAATCTAGCCACCCCCAAAAAGAAGATATTGTTGAATCTAAATCAGGAGATTTATGAGCTGTTACAAAATGAGAGCCTTCATATATTTTCCCCATACCTATTGGAAACATTTGTTGATATTCATCTCTTGGAATATATTTACCAGCTATTTTTCCTCTAATCTCATAGTTTTTTTCAAAGTTTAAATTTGAAAATTGATTAAGCCAAACCTCAAAAGTATGAAAAGAAAATTTTTGAATTATTTTTTTCTCTTTAATAGAAGCTATAAAATCCATTACAGCATAAAGTAAAAAACAGGGGGTTTTTTCTTTATCTATTAACTTAAATAAAACTAAATTAATTTTTTTTATTTTTTCAAATTCATTTAGTTTTTTAAATGATGGCTTTTTAAATTCTAAAAAAAATTGATTTAAATTTTTGAATTTTAAATGCGTGATTTTAAAATCACTTAAGTGTTTTTTTTTCATATATAAAAAAAATATTATTTTTTTTCTCTTTTAATTTAATAAATGCAATAAAGCTAAATTAAATTCAATTGAATAACTTTATGATTTTCAAAATTCAAAGATAATATTGAGAAAATTAAAAGCTTTATTCATGAAAAGACTTTTTCTTTTTTTGCTTTAAAATAATTTTTACAACAATTAATCTTTTCTATGTGGGGTAAATATTTGTAGATAAAAATAATAAAAGATTCGGACTGAACAGGACTCGAACCTGTAACCACCCGCTTAGAAGGCGGGTGCTCTATCCAATTGAGCTATCAATCCATATGGGTTCATATTTTATATTTAGTTATACTTTTTTACAAGTATCTTATTTTTTAGTTTCAAAAAATATTAAATATTTTTTTATGAAGTTTTATAAAAAATACAATAAAAATTAGATTAATTTTGAATTGAATAATTTTACTTTTTTCTTATTTTAAGGTATTCTGTTTCTAATTAATATAATTAAAAATATGAAAGTTTTTTTATTTAAAAAATCTGGAAAAATGTCAAAAGCTATTATTTCTATTAGCAAAGAAAAGGGCATTACTATTACAGATGATCTTGAAAAAGCAGATATGATTATTGATTTTTCTCATTTTTCTATTTTAAATGATATTTTAACTAAAGCTTTGAAATATAAGATCCCTCTTGTAATTGGCACTACTGGATATAGCGATGAAGATTTCTTAAAAATCAAAGAATCATCAAAAAAAATCCCAATTTTTTATAGCGCTAATTTTTCTATTGGAATTCAGTTAATAAAAAATTTTATAAAAGTTTATCAAAACCACTTAGATAATACCTTTATTGATATAATAGAAATTCATCATACTCAAAAAAAAGACTCTCCTTCAGGTACTGCTCTTAGCTTAAAAAACGAAATTGAAAAATATACGAATAGCAAATGCACAACACATTCTATTAGATCATGTAATGTTATTGGAGAACATAAAATTTTATTTTATAAAGATGATGAAAAAATAGAGATAAAACATAATATAGAAAATAGAAAAACTTTTGCAAAAGGATCTATAAAAGCTGCATTTTTTATAAAAAATAAAAAAAACAATCTTTATAATATGGAAGATTTAATAAAGGAAAATATATGAAAAATATAAAAATAAAAGATATAGAAATAGGTAAAAATGCCCCACTTACATTTATATGTGGACCTTGTGTTATTGAAGATGAAGAAACAATGTTTGAAGCTGCATATGAACTTAAAAAAATATTTTCTAAATTTAATTTTAATTTTTTTTTCAAAGCCTCGTTTGATAAAGCAAATAGATCTTCTATTGATTCATATAGAGGGCCTGGAATTGAAAAAGGCCTTCAAATATTAAATGATATAAAAGAAAAATATGATCTTTTAGTTACAACTGATATACATCTTCCTCACCAAGCAGATATTGTAAAAGATGTAGTTGATATCATTCAAATTCCTGCTTTTTTATGTAGACAAACTGATCTATTGGTAGCAGCTGGAAAAACTAACTTAGCGATAAATGTAAAAAAAGGACAATTTTTATCACCTTACGAAATGAAAAATGTCATAGATAAAATATTATCGACAGGTAATGATAAAATTATATTAACGGATAGAGGAACTTCTTTTGGGTATAATAATTTGGTAAGTGATTTTAGATCTATTTTAATAATGAAAAAATTTAATTTTCCAGTTTGCTATGACGCATCGCATTCTGTACAGCTGCCCGCTGGACTTGGCAATGTTTCTTCTGGCCAAAGAGAGTTTATTCCATCTTTAACTAAAGCTGCTGTTGCTGTTGGTGCGAATGCTATTTTTATTGAATCTCATCCAAATCCAGCAATTGCAAAAAGTGATAAAAAAACTCAAGTGCCAATTGCTGAAATGGAAGAATTATTAATAGATATTGAAAAAATATATAATGCAATAAATACTAAAGTTACATGCTAAGAAAAACATTTTTTATAGCTTTTATATCAACTATTTGTCTTTTTTCAGTAATCACGTCTAATCTTTTTATTATATCTAAAAAAGATTATGCAGATTTTAAAAGATTAAACACTTTTAATAAAGCAACTAATTCAACTGATATCACACAAAACAGAGAAGATGTTCAAAAGGATTTATATATTGTAGATGACAATATTAGAAAGCATTTTAAAATATTATCAAAATCTTCTGTTTTATATTTAAAACAGAACAAAAATAATATTGATTTTAATGAAAATTTAAAAGACCTAAAGTGTTACTTTCAAGATAAATTTTTTGAAAAAAATTCTTTTTCTTATCAGCATTTAAGATATTTTGAAGCAAAAAATGGGGTATACAAATATCCATCACATAGCTTTTTTGCAAAAGATATACATTTGCATTTTTTTTATATGAAAGGATCTACAATTCCAAATACTTTAGATTTTCAAAATGCATACCTTCAAGGCACATCTAAAAATTTAACTTTAAAGTTGTTAAATAAAAAACCTATAGTTGAAGCAGATGAAATAGATGCAACGCTATACCCTAAAAGAGGTTTTTGATGTATAAAGTTATATTTATTTTTTTTCTTAGTATAATTTTCGCAGAAGAATCCTATCATTTAAAATCTAATAATTTAACCTTTGATAATAAAACTTTAAATTTAAATAAAAATTTTATACTAGAGCATGATTTTGGAATCATCAAAGCAAAAAATGCAAACCTTGAAAACTTGAATAAAAACAAATTAAAATTAACTCTAATAGATGATGTTAGTTTAGAAACCACTAATGATACCAAGCTAAATGCTACTTTAGCTATTTTAGATTTAAAAAGTTCAAATATAACTTTTTTATCTGATGATAAAATTACTTTTTTTAATACTTTAGATACAAAAAAAATAAAAAATAAAAATTTTTATATCGAAGCTAAAAAAGCTAGTTGTAATTTAAATATTGAAAGTTATCTTCAAAAGCCATCTTTAAAAGATGTGTATTCTATTATTTTTACAGATGAGATATTTGCAAAGATAGATGAAGATTTAAAGATAAATGCAAATACAGCTCATTTTTTTCAAGAAAATGAAAATTCTAATCTATTATTACTCCCAAAAGAACATAAAAAATGCTTAACATCTTATAAAAATAGTTATATCTATTCAAAAAATGTAAAAGTAGATCTTAAAGAAAATAATATAACAATGGATGATGTAGATGGTGAAATAGTAGATTTTCTAAAAAACAATGAAAAAATTGTTTTTTCATCAAACTATATGTTTTTCAATAATTTTGAAAATTCCATTCTGTTAAGAAACAATGTAATTTTAAAAGATTCATCAAAAAAAATAATATCTGATGAAGTAGAGCTTATAAAAAAAATAAAAAACAAAGCTCTTCATAAAATAATTACTAGAGGAAATACGACTATTGACTTTTTGAATAAAAAAACTAATAAAAAATCTACTTTAATTTCCAAAGGTACGATAGAACTTGATAATGACAGAAAATTAATTTCAGCATTTACATCTAAGAAAAAATTAACTGATAATTTAATATTTCAAGATGAAATGGTAATGCTATCTTCTAAAAAAGCTTATTTAAAATATAATTTAGATGACACTATTAAAGAGATCCTAGTTAAAGACAATGTGAAATTCACATACAAAAAAGATACAAATACAATTGGTTATGGAGTTGCAGATATTATTAAATACTATCCTAAAACCAAAATCTTAAAACTTACATCAAATGAAAATAAAAGAGTTTTATTTTGGCAAGATGATGATTCTATTCATTTAAGTGCAGATGAAATTATAATAGATCAAAAAGAAAAAGAATCAATAAAAGCTCTAGGTGATGTAAGATGTACATTTAATTTAGATGAAGAAAAATTCTTTAATGAAATATTTTCAGAATATATGTGGAGTTATGAATAAAAAAAACATACTTTTAGAAATTAAAAACTTAAAAAAAACATATCATGGAAAACCAGTTGTAAATGAGCTTTCTTTTTATGTAAAAGAAAAAGAAGTTGTAGGGTTACTAGGTCCCAATGGAGCTGGTAAAACAACTGCTTTTTATATGACCATTGGCCTTATAAAAGCAGATAGCGGTTTTGTTTATTTTAAAAATAAGGATATTTCTAATTTATCTATACACTCCAGAGCAAAACTTGGTATGGGGTATTTAGCACAAGAGCCTTCTGTATTTAGAAATTTAACTGTAAAAGATAATATTTTATGTATTTTAGAGACTTTAAATTTATCGAAAAAAGAAAGAAATCAAAGATTAGAATCTCTTTTAGAAGAGCTTAATCTAACTCATTTAAAAGATAAATTAGCAATTAGTTTATCAGGTGGAGAGAGAAGACGACTTGAAATAACAAGAGCTTTGATAAGAGAACCAAAACTTCTTTTATTAGATGAGCCATTTGCTAATATAGATCCACTTGCAGTACAAGATGTAAAAAGACTAATTAAAATACTAAAGAAAAAAGGTATTGGAATTTTAATTACAGATCATAATGCAAGAGAAATTTTTTCAATTGTTGATAGATCATATATTGTTCAAGATGGAAAAATAATGTTAGAAGGAAAAGTAAAAGAGCTTATTGAAAATGAAAATGCAAGAAAATATTATCTTGGTGAAGATTTTTCAATGTAATATATCTTCTATTTCAATTTGATCTAAACAATCACTTTTTTTACTTCCCCCACAACCATCTAAATTACAGGGTCTACAAGGCAAGTTTTTTGTGATTACAGTTGCATTTTTATTTAGATAAGGCCCCCAATTTATTTCAGAAGAAGGACCAAATAAAGCTATTACTTTAGCATCAATAGTATTTGCTAAATGAAAAGACATGGAATCGATGGAATAGAATACTTTTGATTTATCTATTAAATAACAAAGCTCTTCAATTGAGACTTTCCCAGCTAGGTTTATAACGTCTTTATTTTTTATAATATTATCTACCATCTTAATTTCATAAGGATCTTTTCCGCTTACAACAACAACTTTTTCATTTTTTTTAAGTAGCGCTTCAATTAACTTATCAAACTTATTATAACACTTAAATCTCCACCTACTAGTAGGATGAATTAAAATATATTTATTATCTTCTAATTTATAATTTTCAAGTATTTGCAAAGATTTTTTTTTAGCTCTTTCACTAATTACAAATATGGGCTTTCTATCTTCTAATTTTGGAAAAAAGCCAATTCTTCGAATAGCATCTAAATTTTTTTCTATACTATGTCTTGGCCCCTTTGGAACTTTAACTAAATGGGTATATATACTTCTTTTTTTATAAAATCCGCTATTTTTAGGATCTATGCCTACTTTATATCTAGCCTTTGAAAATAAAGAGTATATAGCACCTCTATCGCCTTCTGTTAGATTAATTATTAAATCATATCCTTCATTTCTAATTTTTTTTATAATTTCAAATTCTTTTTTTAACTTTTTAAATATAGATAGTTTTTTAATATTTCTATCATAAGTTAAAATATTATCTATGTATGGATTATTTTTTAATATTTCAAGAGAATCTTTATATACAAAAGCATCGATGGTTACATTTTTTAATTCTTTTTTTAAATTATAAAATACTGGAGTAGTAAGAAGAGTATCCCCTAAATGCCTGCATTTGATAATTAAAATTTTTTTTACTTTGTTTTTATCTATATAATCTTGATAACTCATGGAAAAAATATTCGTTTTTTTATAATATAGCTAAAAATTTATTATTTAGGAGAAATATATGCCACAAAAAACTTTATCAATAATCAAACCCGATGCTGTAAAAAAACATGTAATTGGAAAAATCTTACAAAAATTTGAAGAAAATGGCCTTAAAATAATTGCTTTAAAAATGGTCCATTTAAAAAAAGAAGATGCTAAAAAATTTTATATGGTACATAAAGACAAGCCTTTTTATGAATCACTTGTTGAATTTATGACATCATCTCCTGTTGTAGTACAGGTTTTAGAAGGTGAAAATGCTGTTGAAAAAAATAGAGAGATTATGGGAGCTACAGACTTTAAAAAAGCAAAAGAAGGAACCATTAGAAAAGAATTTGCTACTGACATTGAAAAAAATGCTGTACATGGATCTGACTCTACTCAAAACGCTGAAATTGAAATAGAGTTTTTCTTTAAAAAAGAAAATATATTTTCATATTAAAAATTTTATCAATCTTATTTAAATTTTTATAAAAAATCCTGCTATAAATGCAGGTTTTTTTATTTAAAATTTGAAAAAACATATTTAAAAATTTATCAATAATTCCCTAATAACTTTTATAGAAAAAAAATAATTAATTATTAATTAATTAATTATATTAATAATACTAATTATTATTTTTCTTTAATTATTAATATTATTAGTGCTATAATTACAGCAAATTAAATTAACATTTAATAATTTAATATAAAATTATATAGAGGTAAATAAAATGAGCTTTAACATACTACCCGAAGCAGGTTCGTATAAATTAACAACACAAAGAAGACTTCATGATATCGAAAAAGATTTATATGAGAGAATTATAAAAGATTCAGCTAGTGGTCTTAACGATTTTTACATTAGAGAAATTTTCACCCAAAGTGCAACTGGACACAAAATAGATGCTTTAGACATGTATCTTTCCCCAACTTTAAGAGATCTTGATGAAAATACCGCTCTAAAAGTTCATCAATATATTACTGCTACATTAATGCCACAAATTAATACTTTAAAAGAAGATATTAATCAAGCCGCTCAAAATAATTTATTATCAAAATATGTAGATCCAGATACTCATGATTTAACGTGGTTCAAACATAAAATTAATATATCTGAAGAAGAAAAGAATACTCGCATAGCTGAAATTGCTTACGCAAAAATTTCTTTAGATTATGTGATAAGTAAAATTGATGAAAGATTTTATAATAAAGCTATGCTTATAGAAAAAAGAAATTTTGAAAATAATTTACAAACAACTTTTAGAGAAACTTTCGGTTGTGAATTAACAAATATGGATCAATTAAGTGAAGCGTTTATTTTAAGACAATTACAAGAAGATCCAAATTTTAATATAGATAGATTTCAAGAAAGTATAAATACGCTTAAAGCTAAAATACAGATTCTTACAACAGAAGGGACAGACGTAGAAATAAATAAAACAATTTATAAATTCCTATTAACTCTAATAGATTCTGATTATTTTAATACTAACATTAATCAATACCAAAGATTTATTAATAATTTCAAAGCTTTGCAAAAAAATAATTATAAAAATATATATCTTCATTCTCTAAATGATAAATTTAAAAGTACTTTAGAAGAAATCCAAGATATATTTCAAAATCCACAAAGCATTCAAATTTTAACAAATTATTTAGAAAAATCTCTTACAGAAGATAACTTTCATGCTAATTTAGAACTAGTAATAAAAAACTTAAAAGATAGTAAAATTGATATCGATAAATATAGAGAAAAATTAATTACTCTAGGTTTTGAATTAATGGATTCTATTAAAGAAAATGGAATAAAATTTAGAGTTGGCGATAAAGATCCACAAATAAAATTAACTCAAGATGAATTAAAAAAATATCAATTAATTATATATTTTTTAACGACTTTAGGAATATATTTAAAAGACAGTGGTAAAGTTAAAAATTATAAACCAATAGAAAAGTGTCCTATAGATATTACTAGAAGAAAAGGATCTTTAGCTACATATAGATATGTTCAAGAAAAAATTGAATTACTTAAAGCATTTCAAGATTTAAATACCTTTGCTTCAAGAAAAGATCTTCCAGATACTAAAGAAACTTATGATACATTTATTCAGTTAATGAGATTCACATCTACTACTTTTTTAAATGATGATTTTAAAAAATTAGTAGAAAGACAAAATAGAAAATTCGATGAAACTCTTACTGAAATTGGAAAAGAATATTATAAAACACTTCCCTATGGTTCTTTTGTGTTTTATAAAAGTTATAAAGAATTAGGACAGAAAGCTATTAATAAAGGATTTAGTTCTATTAATTATAATCTGTTTATAAATGAACTACAAGAATCTGCTCAAAAATATTATCAAGAGAATATAGCCTCTTTGACAAGCGAATTAAATAAAAGACTAGGAAAACCGCAAGGTAATATTGAAGATTTTAAAAGATCAATGGCAAATTACGAAAAAGAATTAATATTAGTAGGACCTCTTGCTATCTAATCTTTTGAATCTATTATAAAAGTTACAGGTCCATCATTTATAAGATGGACCTTCATTTTTGCTTGAAATATCCCTGTTTGAACATTTTTAATTTCTTTTTTCATAGAATTTACAAATTCTATGTAAAATTCATTTGCTAATTTAGGATCTAAAGAATCAATAAAACTAGGTCTTCTTCCTTTTTTTACATCCCCATATAAAGTGAATTGAGATACTATTAAAACACTTTTACTATTATCTTTTATAGATAGATTCATCTTGTCATTATCATCAGAAAAAATTCTTAGATTAATAATTTTATTAATTAAATAATCAATATTTGATTTTTTATCATCTTTATGAAACCCGATAAAAATAAGAAGGCCACTATCTATTTGGCTAACTATTTTATCATCTACTTCAACTGATGCCTCTTCAACTCTTTGGATTAAAGCTCTCATATATTAGATCTATTTTTGATATGGATAAATTAAAATAAAAATTATTTTTTTATTTTAAATCTATCTAAATATTCTAGTGCTTTACCAGTTCCTAAACAAACTGCAAGAAGCGGATTGGGCGCTACAAATACAGGAAGTCCTGTTTCTTTAATTAATGCTTTATCAAGCCCTTTAATTAAAGCTCCTCCTCCCACTAATACCATTCCTCTTTCTACTAAATCTGCTGCAAGTTCTGGGGGGCATTTTTCTAAGGTTAATTTAACATTTTCAATAATTTGTTGAATCGGCTCTGATAGACATTCTCTTATTTCTACTGAATTGATTCTTTTAGTAATTGGAAGACCTGCTACTTGATCTCTTCCTCTAACTTCCATTTCAAGTTCGTTGTTTCCAAGAGGATATGCTGAACCTATTGTCATTTTAATATCTTCTGCTGTTCTAGGTCCTATCATCAAATTATATGTTCTTCTCATATAATTCATAATACAATCATCAAACTCATCCCCTGCTATTCTAAGAGATCTTGATTCTACTATTCCTCCAAGAGAAATAATAGCTATTTCTGTGGTACCACCACCAACATCTATAATCATATTAGCTGAAGGTTCATGAACAGGTAGATCAACTCCAATAGCCGCTGCCATTGGCTCTTCTATTAATACTACTTCTTGAGCTCCTGCATGAAGCGCTGAATCTTCTACAGCTCTTTTTTCAACTCCAGTTATACCAGAAGGTACTGCTATTAATATTTTTGGTCTAAATAAAGTTCTAGAAGGTGTTACTCTTTTAATTAGGGTTTTAAGCATTCCTTCTGCTATTTCAAAATCAGCAATTACACCATCTTTCATAGGTCTTACAGCATGTATTTTTCTAGGTGTTTTTCCAAGCATAGATTTTGCTTTATGACCTACTGCTAAAACTTCATTGGTTGTTGAATCAACAGCTACCACAGATGGTTCTGCTAGAACTATACCTTTACCTTTTACAAAAACTAAAGTATTTGCTGTTCCAAGATCAATTCCAATATCTGATGTGAATAAAGAATGAATTTTTGTATATCTATTCAAAATGGTTTTTTTTGTTTTTAAATAAAACTCTTTCAAATTCAAATTATCTTTTGTAAGCATAGCTTTTATTTTCCTTTTTTATATCTGCAAAAGTTCTAAAACTTCATCCCAAGTAAGTTTTGTAATAGCTTCATCATCGCAAGCTATTATCTTTTTAACCAGACCTTTTTTTCTTTTTTGCATTTCTACAATTTTTTCTTCTATTGAGTTTACAGTAATTAGCTTATAAGCTGAAACAGATTTTTTCTGACCAATTCTATGAACCCTGTCTGTTGCTTGATTTTCAACAGCTGGATTCCACCACATGTCATAGTGTATTACAGTATCAGCGCCTGTAATATTCAATCCAACACCTCCAGCTTTTAAGGAGACTAAAAATATTGGAATATCTTTATTTTCGTTAAATTCTTTTACAATTTCAAGTCTATTTTTTGTAGCACCATCTAAATAAGAGTAATTAATACCTCTTTCTTTAAAGTCTTCTTTCATTATTTGAAGCATTTTTGTGTATTGCGAAAATATTACAGTTTTATGATTACCATCGATTAAGTTAGATATCAATTCTTGTAACATTTCATATTTTGCTGAATCTCCAACTTCTGCTTTTTCTTTTGCAAAAATTGCTGGATGACAACATATTTGTTTCAATCTAGTAAGTGTTGCAAGTACATGTATTTGAACTTTATGATATCCCTGCTTATTCACAAGTTTTGTAAGTTCTTGTCTAGCCTCTTGTGCATAAGATCTATAAAGCTCTAATTGATAGCCTTCTAATTTACAATGATAATCAATTTCGCTAACAGGAGGAAGATCTTTTAATACATCTTCTTTCATTCTTCTTAAAATAAATGGAGATATTTTTTTCTTTAAATGCTCTAAATTTTTTGAATGATCTTTTGAGGATTGTTTTAAATATCTCTCAGAAAATCTATCAAAAGTAGATAAGAAGCTTGGCATTAAAAAGTCAAATAATGACCATAGCTCATCTAATGAATTTTCTATTGGTGTACCTGTTAAAATAAGTTTATAAGTTGAATTTATCTCTTTTACAGATTTAGCATTTCGAGTAGCTCTATTTTTTATATGTTGAGCTTCATCTAAAATAGTATATGCAAAATCAATATCCTTATATTGATCTATATCTTTTTGCATTAGAGTATAGGAAGTAATTATAACATCATAATTTTTAATTGTTGAAATAATTTTTTTTCTATTTTGAGGAACTCCTTCAATAATTACAGCTTTTAATTTTGGATTAAATTTATGTAATTCTTCTTTCCAATTATATAAAAGAGATGTTGGACATACCACAATTGATGGTTTATTGATTTTAGTTTTAATCTGTGAAATTGCAATTATTGCCTGAAGTGTTTTACCAAGGCCCATATCATCTGCTAGAAGCCCATTTAAATACATGCCACGAAGACGCTCTAAATAATAAACCCCTTCTTTTTGATATTCTCTTAAATCTGCTTTAATATCACTTGGAATAGCTGATGGATTAAATTTATTAAGTCCTAACATTGATTTTTTTATATCTAATAATTTTTTAGATATAGAAAATTTAATTGGAAGATCTTTAAATAATTTTTCTTCAATTGCAATTATTGACCATAGAGGTCTATTTTCTTTATGATCTGTTATTTTTTTTATTCCAATTTCATCAAAAACATTTACAATTTTTTCTATTTTTTCTAAATCTAAAACTAAAATTTTAGAAAATCTAGAATTATTTCTTTTTTTAAGATGAGCAAGTTCAATAAATGATCTATTAGCAGCAACACAATCAAATATAAGATCAAATTTTACACCTTTTAAATCACCTTCTACTTTAAGATCAAATTTATAATGACCATGCATTTCTGAAACATCTAAATCCAGGGTGAATTTAGTTTCATCATAAACAAACTGATCAAGTAAATTTTGTGGGCATTCAAATTTTATTCTATCTTGATTTTTAGGAATTATCTCAGTCATAAATTCAACTATTTTCTTTTCTGACTTTGATACATAAACACCTGCTTCTGGATTAAATACAAAGTCTTGAAATAGTTCTTCTATAATCTTTTTTTCTGATACTAAATTTCTTGCAACAATACCTTCTTCTGTGATGAATTTAGATATACTATCATAATTTAAATTCTTGCTAGATGACTTTATTTCATTATCTTCATATATGAAGTATAAGGTAGCTTCCAGCTCATCTTCTAAATAAGAAAGTGAACATCTAGCACTTAAATTTTTAGTATATGGAAGCGTTATAAATCTATTTATAACATCTAAATTATCAACTCTAGCAAATCTTTGAAGTTCAGGAAGTGAGTTTTCGACAAAAGTTCCAAATAAAGCTTCTGGAATTGTCATATCTCTTATTTCATCTAACTTTTTTAAATGAGCTCTTTTAATTGATTTATCAAATTTATAATAAACTCTTTCATAAATCATTCCAGGACTTGCGCATTCAAAAAGTTTAGCTTCTTTAATATTTATCACATTTTGATCTGCAATAAAAGATGGATTTAATAAAACTTTTGAAGGTTCATTTAAATAATGCAAATCAAATTTAACTTTAGAATGAGAAAAAGAGTAACTAAGTGGGTTTTCTAAATTTGAAATAAATATTGAAGGCAATTCTGGTAAATCTTCAGATAAATCTTTTAGACTTCTATTTGGATTTTTTTTGCTAGCTATTTCATGTACCTTAGAAAGAAGAGTGCCAAAATCTTCAATTGATATTTTAGCTATTCTTTGAGCTCTTTCATTATTTAAATTTTCATTAAACCTAGCCGAAAAAAGTAAAAGATTTAAAATCATTTTTTCAACATCATTAAACGCATCTATTGAAAAAAAATATTTTTTAGACCCAAGTATTATAGGTTCAATATATCTTAGCGCTTCTAAAAAAGTTCTAACATTTGGAACATTTAAAGGTTTAGACCTTCCAGGAAGTCTAAGTGCTAGCGTAAAATCTATAAACTTTTGGTTTTCATCTAAAGATTTTGGGTTAAATATAAAAGATAATTCAGCATTTGAAATTTTATTATCTTCTGTTGCTAGAAAAAAATCAGCTGTAGATAAAATATTTGAAGCATTTACATATTCCTGTAAAATTTGTTTTTGCAAATGTTTATCTTTTTTCTCTTCAACTTTTATTTCAGCTATTTGAATTTTTTCTTTTATTTCTGAATCAATATCATGATTTACTTTACTATCTTTAGAAAAATTTAGAAGTATTGAATCAATATTATCTTCTAAATAAAAAATTAAAGCTGCAATATGTTGACAATCATATTTATGAGTACAATCGCAATTAGAATGTATGGTCTCAGATTCAAATCTATCTACTTCTATTTCACTTTCATAGGTATTTTCATATTTACCAACTACCTTTGCAGAAAATCTAACTATATCACTATCTAATTTTAAAATTTTAGCTGTTACAACTCTTTTTTTATCAAATATCTGTTTTCCCTCTTTCAAGAGATTAGGAGAAAAGTCTAATTTTAATTTTCTAAAGTTAAACATATTATTTTTTCTTCTTTTTTTATATTAGTGATCACCTTGTTTTAGTTTTACACCTTTTTTTAAAGTTTGCCAAGAACTTTTTAAATTTTTTTTTAATTGTTTTAAAAAAAAAATTAAAAATATTGAATTAAAATAAAAAAGATTGTTTTGAAAAAAAATTATTTCAAAATATTTATTTTTCTAATTATTTGTTTAAAAAAATCTTTAGACCAAAGTTTTAATTGGAAAGAATCTTTAATAAAATTGATAATATCGTTTTTTGCCGATTCTATATCTAACTTATCTATTTTTTTATCAAACATTTCTACAAGTATTTTTTTAGTGATTTTTTGTTTATTATTTAAAAACCCACTTTGAATCATTCTTTTTTCAAGATAAGTTACATTTAAGGAGACATTTCTTGAAACAAACCAAATTAAATCATACCAATCTCTTCCTTTAACCCGACCTTTCCATTCTCTACAAAGAGCGCAATGAACTTTTCCAGCAAAAAGATCTTCTAATCTAAAAGATTTGACTGTAAAAGGATAAGGCAATAGTAACAATGAGTTTTTTGTAATCCCCCCATCTAAAGGAGGATCTGTATCAATTTCGAAGCGTATTTTTATTAACTCATTTGGATGAATATTTTGGGTAACATTTTTTGGCATTCCAATCAATAAAAGGTGTTCGATAGTATTTATTTTTATAAAGGCAGAATCAATTGCACTTTGTTTTGTCTTTTTCTTTTTTTCAACTTCTGCTAAAAATCCAAATCCTTCAAGCTCTTTTTTTATAAAATTTTCATATAAGCCTAAATCAAAATTTTTATTAGGCTTTAGTAAGGAAAAATCTAGATCTTCAGAAAATCTATCTAATTGATATAAAATTCTTAAAGCTGTTCCTCCATAAAAAGCAGCTTTTTCAAAAAATTTAGCTCTCCAAAGCCCTAAAAGAGCTATCTCTTGAACGATTTCTTTAATAGCATTTTTATAATCTTGAATACTTTCTAATTTATATCTATTCAACATTTGTAAAAGTGCTTCTGGAGCATTTATTTCATTAAAATTTTGCATAACAAATCCACATTTATATTTTTAAAATTTTTTGCTATTTCCAAGAATAATAACTTATCCAAAGAAAAAATATCTTTAGAATCAATTCTCATTGATTCTATCAAATATTGCAAAAGATCTTCTTTATTGGAAAACGCACTTAATTTTGCTATACAATCAGCAATTGCCTTTTCTTTTGTTGCTATTAGAAAATTAGTATTTTCATCAATAGATTTTAAAACCACTCCAGGTATATATTTTTTTAAAGGATGATGATGATAAATAAATTCTCCAACAGAAGTTGAAAAAAATTTATTTCTTCCTAATGTTGCACTTGTAATTCTTATAGTGGTTTCAGGTATCAATCCATAAAATGAAAGAGCATATTCAAATGAAACATAAGACGGCCCATATAAAAGATTTGCTAATATTTCAAGACTATATGGTCTTTTACGATATTCCTTTGCAAAAACATATATTCCTTTTTTAACACGAATAATTTTTTTTGTTTTTAACAAATTACTTAATTTATCCCTTGGTCTTTTATAATTTGATAAACAATCCATTAAAAAAAGATAATCTATTTCTTCTGTTTTAGCTTTTTTTCTAATTTCATTAATTATATCACTCACAAAACCCCTCCAGTATGTCTATATATTATCGACTTACTGGTTTATTTGTCAACAATATCTTAACCAGTATGTCGATAATATACAGACATACTGGTTAAGTGATATTAAAATCGTTTTTTAAAACCCTTATAATAAATAACTTAAAATTTAAAAATAAAATTTAAAAAAAATGAAATTTTATTATAAAAAGTTCAAAAACTAAATATTTAATAATTAGGCTAAGAAAATTTTGTTTCTTGTATAAAAAATTTAAAAAAATTATACTTTAAATCACTTATTTTTGCGGGTGTAGCTCAGCGGTAGAGCATCACGTTGCCAACGTGAGGGTCGTGAGTTCGAACCTCATCACCCGCTTTCTATATATATATAAAAGGTTAAGATGTGGAAAAAGATACAATTGAAATAAAAATTGAAAAAAAACCAAATTGTAAAACTGATTTATTTATTAAAGCTTCAGCTTCTTTAATAAAAAAAGCAAAAAATGAAGCAATAAAGGATTTGAAAAAAGAAGTTTCTATTCCAGGATTTAGGAAAGGTAAAGCACCAAATGAAATGATCGAAAAAAAACATCCCCAAATTTTAAAAGAAAAATGGGAGAAAAAAATTGCAGATTTAGCATTTGTAGAAGCTCATAAAAAAGAAAAACTACCCATACTTGGAAATAGTTCTAGAATTGTTTTTAATATAAAAGAATACTCAATAAAAGATGGCGCTGAATTATCCTACTCTTATGAAACAGAACCTGAAATTCCTAAAATAGATCCTACAAAATTTAAAGAACCAAAAATAAAAGAAAAAAAAGTTACAAAAAAAGAAGTTGATGAAGCACTGCGCCAAGCATCTTTTTTCTTTGCTAAATTTGAAGATAAAAACGAACCTGTAGAAGAAGGTGATTATCTTATTCTAGATTTAGAATCTTTAGATATAGACCCTCCTGTTAAAGTATTTAATGATACTAGGTTTGAAGTAACAGATAAATCTATGGCTCAATGGATGAAGAAATTAGTTATAGGGAAAAAAGCTGGCGATGATATTGAAGGATATTCAGAACCTGATGCTAGTGCTACTGAAAAAGAAAAAAAAGAATTTCAAAAGAAAAAAGTAAAAATCGCAATTAAAAAAGTTGAAAAAGCTCTTTTACCTGAACTTAATGATGAATTTGCAATTAAAATGGGATCTAAAAACGTTGAAGATCTTAAAAAAAATATAGAAGAGATGCTAGTTAAGCAAAACATTGATAGAGCAAATAAAGAAAAAAGAGAAGCAGTAAACAAATTTTTATTATCATATGATTTTGAACTTCCAGAAAATCTTTTAAAAACAGAAGTTGAATCCAGAAAGCAATCATTATTAAAAGATCCATCCTTCAAAGTAAAATATGATAAAATGAATGACAAAGACAAAAAACAGGTTGAAAAAGATCTTTTAAAACATTCAGTTGAAGCTATTAAAATATTTTATATTTCTAAACAGATAATAAAAGATCAAGAAATAAATATTTCAGATGATGAAATAAAAAAAGAAGCTTTAGATATGATATTTAGAGCATCTAATAATACTCAAATCCCTGATCCAAAAAATATTCCAAAAGATACCTATGCTTTAGCTCTTTCTAGATTGGTATTAAAAAAATCTCAAGACTATGTGCTTGATAATTCTAGCAAAAGTTGATACATTAATAAGTTAAAGAGTTAATTTAAGAGGTTATAAAAATGTCACTTACCCCATATGTAATAGAAGACACCGGTAGAGGTGAAAGATCCATGGATATATTTTCTCGTCTTTTAAAAGATAGAATTATATTTATAGGAACAGGAATTGATGATCAAGTAGCAAATGTTGTTATAGCGCAGCTTTTATTTTTAAAAATGGAAGACCCAAAAAAGGATATTAATATTTATATCAATTCACAAGGTGGGCATATAACAGCAGGTCTTGCTATTTTAGATACTATAGAATTTTTAGGATGTGTTATTAATACATACTGTATTGGTCAAGCAGTTTCAATAGCAGCTCTTTTACTAGCATCCGGCACAAAAGGCAAAAGACATGCTCTTCCAAATAGTAGAATAATGCTACACCAACCATACGGTGGAGTTGGTGGAACAGCAGAGGATATATCTATTCAAGCAAAAGAAATTTTAGTTCAAAAAGAAGTAACAGCTAAAATACTATCTAAAAAAACAGGACAACCTTTAGAACAAGTTATTAAAGATTCAGATAGAGATTTTTATATGTCAGCAGATGATGCGATAAAATATGGAATTGTAGATAAAATAGCACAGCCCCCTAAAAAACAATGAATAAAAAAAGTGAAGCACTTTGTTCTTTTTGCGGAAGAAATGAAGAATCAGTTGATAAATTAGTATCAGGACCCAATGCATTTATATGTGATAAATGCATTTCTCTTTGTATGAATATTGTAGAAAAAAAACATACTCCTCATGAACTTAAAATTTTAAAACCAAAAGAAATTAAAGAAAAATTAGATGAGTATATAATAGGGCAAGATAACTCTAAAAAGACTTTAGCTGTTGCTGTTTATAATCATTACAAAAGAATTAGCAACCTTCATAAAGAAAAAAGTATAGAATATATAAAATCTAACATTTTATTAATTGGTCCTACAGGTTCTGGAAAAACACTTATGGCAAGAACCTTAGCAAATTTATTGGATATTCCTTTTGCTATATGCGATGCTACAACACTTACAGAAGCTGGGTATGTTGGAGAAGACGTTGAAAACATTCTTTTAAGACTACTTCAAAATGCTGATTTTGATGTAGAGCGAGCAGAGCATGGGATAATCTATGTAGATGAAATAGATAAAATTAGAAAAACTACAGGTAATGTATCTATAACAAAAGATGTATCCGGAGAAGGAGTGCAGCAAGCGTTATTAAAAATAGTTGAAGGAACCATTGCAAATGTACCTCCAAAAGGTGGTAGAAAACATCCCCAACAAGAATACATCAAATTAAATACCGAAAATATCTTATTTATCACAGGTGGAGCTTTTGTACATTTAGATAAAATAATAGCTAAAAGACTGGGAAAAGGAACTATTGGTTTCAAAGCAGAAGAGTCTAAAAAATTTGATAGAACTGAAATAAATTATCTTTTATCTCAAGTAGAACCTGAAGACTTAATAGAATTTGGGCTTATTCCTGAATTTATTGGTAGATTTAACTCTATCGCTAATTGTAATGAACTTACCAAAGAAGATTTAGTACATATCCTAACAGAGCCTAAAAATGCTATAATTAAGCAGTACATAGGGCTATTTAAAGAAGAAGGTGTAGAACTGTCTTTTACTAAAGATGCACTAGATGCTATTGCTACTAAAGCTAAAAAAACAGGAACTGGAGCTAGAGCTCTTAGAATGATAGTAGAAAATCTACTTCGTGATCTTATGTTTGAAACACCATCAGATCCTACTATTAAAGAGATTTTAATAGATAAAGATGCAATAGAAAATAACTCTAAAGCTCAAATCAAAAGATCCGCTTAAATTCAAATAATTCATATTTATATTAAAATAAACCTCCTTTTTTTAAAATTATTTATTTACTTTATCTAAAGTACAACTTGTGATAATCTAAGATTGTACTTGAGATTATCTAAAGAGGGATTATGTATAAAAGAATTTTAACATCTTATATTCAAGAGCTTGCAAAAAAATACCCTGTTATAACAATTTTAGGTCCTAGACAATCTGGAAAAACTACTTTAGTAAAAAAAGCTTTTCCGAATAAGCCTTATGTAAACATGGAGGATTTTGATAATAGATCTCTTGCTTCTTTAGACCCTAAAAGTTTTATGCAAGCTTATCCAAATGGAGCTATTTTAGATGAAGTACAAAGAACCCCTAATCTATTATCGTATATTCAAGTTAAAGTTGATGAAGAGGATAAAAAAGGCATGTTTATCCTAACAGGATCCCACCAAGCACAATTACATTCAGCTATTTCTCAATCTTTAGCTGGTAGAACAAGTATTTTAAAATTATTTCCTTTGAGCATGCAAGAGATAGAAAATACAAATATTAAAGATAGTGTTGAAGATATAATTTTAAAAGGAGGATATCCGAGAATTTATAAAGAAAATCTACCTATATCCAATGCTTATAGCAGTTATTTTCAAACATATGTAGAAAGAGATATTAGAGAAATTCTGCAAATTAAAGATATTGTATTATTTGAAAGATTTATTAAATTAATAGCTAGTAGAGTTGGACAACTGATCAATTATGCATCTCTTGCTGTTGATGTTGGAGTATCTTCTACCACCATAAAAGAGTGGATAGCTGTATTAGAAGCTACTTATATTTTAGTGAAATTAGAACCTTATTTTGAAAATTTTGGAAAAAGACTTATCAAAGCTCCTAAAATTTATTTTGTAGATACAGGTCTTGCTTGCTATCTTTTAGGAATTGAAACTAAAAAACAGTTAATAAGTGATTCGTTGTATGGTAATTTATTTGAAAACTTTATAGTTATGGAGCTTATAAAAGCAAGATACAATCAAGCGTTAGATCCAAGACTTTATTTTTATAGAGATATCTCTGGAAAAGAAATAGATTTATTATATCAAAAAGGTTCAAATTTGATTCCTATCGAAATCAAAAGCTCTAAGACTTTTAATCCATCTTTTTTAAATAACTTAAATTATTTTCATAAACAGTCTAAAAAAGCAATTGATGGAGCTATTATCTATGATGGAAATAAAACTCAAAATATTCAAAATTTTAAATTATATACCCCAAAGAATTGTTTTAATTTAATGATAGATAAATAAAAAAAGCTTTGATTGTTAAGATCAAAGCTTGTTTTTGTAAGAAGAGAAATTTTAATTTATATTATCTCATTTGTACTTGAGATAACGCTATTAACCCTGATAAGAAATCAACGCTAATTAATTTATTTATAGTTTCAGAGTTTATTTTATGATAAGCTCCATCTGTAAGTTGATTTAATTGATCTACTATTTGTTTGGTAGCTTCAGCTTTTGTTTTAGCAGCTTCAGACATTGATTTTACAGGTGTTCCAAGTCCTTGCGCTAAATATTGCCATTTTGCTGTATTAAATTGAGCATTATTCATAAGTTTTGTTCGGTTTGTGTTAAGTTCATCTTTTTGGTAATTTAAATCTATTTTATCTCTCGTAAAGGTTGGTGAAGATGAGTCAAGAGTTTTTTCCGCGTTCTTATTTTGTTCTAATTCTTTTGAAATATTTTGACTTTCTTTATCCATTTTAGATAAGTTAAAAGTTGTTCCTCCATAACTTATCAAGTTAATACCCGCATCTGCTACACCTGAAATTAATATTGTTGTAGCAACAGCAAAAGCATTATCAATTGCAACTTTCATAAAATCTTGTTGAGCAGATCTTAGAGCATCCAAGCTCTTATCTAATTTCATTATTATCGATGGTAAATATGCTCTTGCATATTGCAATGCATCATCTTCGTTTAAATGATTTTGTGGCATAATTTTTCTCCTTATTTATTATTATTTAAAATATAATTTTTTTGTTTCAGCATCATATGACGCTTGAATATCTGTTTTAACAGAATCCATAAGAGCTTTTTCTGTTTCTGAAGCGCTATCAATGTTTTCTTTATTTAAATTCGATTGCTTATTATATAGCTCTACTAAACCGTTTAATTTTACAATTGTAGACTGCGCTCTTACATAACTAAGTTTGTAATATGCAGCAACTAATGACGCATAAGATCCTACTCTTAAATTTACTGTTTCTCCTAAGCTCATTAAACCCTTAATTAACTTCCCTGCAGCAGATTTATTTAATGCATTTTCTTCATCCACTACATTAAATGGTGTAGAAATCATACCTAATGATAATGTAACAGATGCTAATATAGCTGCGTTATTAGCCATATTATGAGCTGGCAGGTTTATTAATGAATTAAGCCGTCCTCCTATTACTTTAGCAGCGGGACTATTACTTTTTATCATTTTGTTAGCTACTGGAGTTAAAAAATTTAAAGGACTATCTCCATTTGCTAATTGAGCTAAATATCTATCTATATCTGAAACTTTACTAGCTAAAAAATTTATTATGTCCCCTAAAGTTACCATTAACATAGCTTCTCTGCCAAATGTTTTACCAAAAAGCTTTATAAGATCATATTCACTTATAGCGTCTGATTTATTTTTTGTTTGTGTAACATCTACTATATCTATTGCCATATTATCCTCCTTATACTCTTATGCTCATGGCTATTCCAAGCTCGTTTATTGCTTGTTGCACATACCCTGATGATTGTTGAACGTTTTGAGAGTCATCAGACGCCCTTTTAGCGTTAGTTTGTATTCTATTGTTCATATCATTTGTAATATTTGTTACTATTTGGTTTTTAGTAGCAGCTTTTTCTAATTTAGATTGATCTACCTGTCCTTTAGGATGAGGAACCGCAGTTGGGTCTATAGCACTAATTAGCATATATGGAACCATAACTGCAGGGAGAACCATTGGCAATCCTTTACCTAAACCTCTAAAGCCGGCTCTTGTTTTTTTACAAGTATTTAAAAAACTTTTAAACCTACTCCAATTTGTTTTTTCTAGAGTTCTTGTTGATTGAGAAGCTGCTTCTATTTCATCTGCGCTTCTAACATCTCCTCCTCCTATTGCTACTGGATTTGTTTCTGCTGTAACTGTTCCTGTATCAGAAGCCATAGCTACAGTACTTGTTGTTGAAGCTTCTATGCCTCCTTCTGCTGCCTCGACAGCCATTAATTCAGGGGCTAGTTCAAGTGCCATTGGAATTAAAATACACGCTGCTACAGTAGCTACAATAATTGCATAAGTCCACCATTTCCCAGCGCCTGCTTTTTTACTTTCTAAATCACCTAGTTTATTAAAATTATTTTTTAAAGATTTTTGAGCTGTATCTAAAAAAGATTGCCATAGTTTAATGTCATTCGCTTGCTGCTCTTCATCAATACCTTGAGTTTGCATATTTTGTCCCCAAACTTTGGAGATAATCATCATGATATTTTGAATGTTATTATCTATAATATTGCCCTTGTCATTTGATGAATTATTAAAATGACTTAAAAAATTTAATAATTCTTTTTTTTCTTTTTTATTTAATGAATTATAGTTTTCTTTAAATCTTCTAACTATTTCTTCTCTAGTCATTGATACATTTGGTTTTTTTTCTAATTTCAGTAAAATCCTTTCAGTACTTTTCTTTCTTTTATTATTAGTTATTTCGTAATGCTGCTCAGTAATACTAACAGGAATTAACGATTTAGAATCTGTTACAGCTGAAGAAGAGCTACCTATAGCATTTATGTTATAAGCTAAACTCATATTTTTTCTCCTTGTTATTATTTTTTATTAACTTTTTAATTAAATTATTAACTTTATTATCTACCACCTTGCTGCGCTACCATTTGAGATATTTCTTTTTGTGCTGTTTGTATTATTTGCTGAGCTATTTGTATAAATGATGTTAAGTTTTGTGAATACATCGACATATCTGTAGATTCTTGGGTTGACATACTGTTTTGAAGCTGTTTTGCAGTCTCCATTGTATTTTTACCATTACCAATATCATCTATATATGTATTAGATTTACCTGATGTTGTTGTATTATGATTAAATGTGTCATCATAAACTTTGTATAGTATTGCACCAACATCTACTGAATTATCCCCTTTTAAGAAATCTAAAAATGATTTACCACCCGATGTCCAGTCTTTTTTAGCAAAAGGTGAGCCTTTCCCATTTAAATCTAATGTTGTATTATATGAAGTTCCAACTGTTTGTTTATAAAACGGGTTATTTAAAGCATTTTTAAGCTGAGACATTAAAGAATGGCTTCCACCACCAAATAAATCCTTCCAAACTTTTTGCAGCTCTTGACCATTAGTAAGACCATCACTTCCTTTTTTATTAAGCCATGTATTTATATCGTTTTTTGAAGCTTTCCCTTTTGGATTTTTCTTTGTTACTGTTCCTCTAAGCTCTGCAAGTTCTGATAGTAAATTTTCTAATTTTGCTAAGTCTCCCACTACTTTGTTGATTAATTTCTCAACTGCAGCGATAGCTTTTAAAAGTTGAGAAGTTTGATCAATACCAACTTTGTCCATAATCATCATAACGATAAATGAATAACATACTTTTCTAGGATCCGTATCTTTAATATTATAATGAGATTTTTGAAGCTCTTTAATACCACTATTGCTTTCAATATCTGACCATAATAATTCTAGCATCAATTTATTGTTTTTTTCTTGATTGCTTACTGAAGGATCAGAATTTTGATTATATGTTGCTAAACTTGTCATGTTTTTTTCCTTTTTATTTTTTTATTAACTTTGTATCCAATTAGCCTTAACTCTTTTAGATTTAGGCCTTGGTTTATTTTCTTTAGAAGGATCTTTCATTGCATCTTTTACAAGATCTTTTACTTCTTGCATCGATCTCCATTCTTCTTCTGAAAAGTTTTCTTTATTATTTATAAATTCCATTAATTCTTCTTCTGATATACCAATCATTTTGAAAAGTTTGTTTTTTTCTTCTTCTACTTTTTCTTTCATTTTTTCTAAGTATTTTTCTATCTCTTTTCTATCTTCTTCAGATCCGTTTACTATTTTATGTTGTAAATTATCAGAAAACTTAAGAACATCTTCTAAAGTTTCAGAAAATTTTTCCATTTTTTCATCACTATCTTCTATGTTTAAAAGACCTGTGATATCTGGAATATTTTCTTTTAATTTCACCATAATTTTTTCCTCTTCTTTTTATTATTTATTACTTTATTTCTTGGCTAAAAACTTTTGATATATTTTTTAATTGTTCGATTGCTGAAGTAAAGTCATTTTGTGCTTTTTGGTTTTGTAAGATAGCTTTTTGCGCTTCTTCAGAATCAATTTTAGTTTGGTTTTCAACAATATGTAATCCAGACGAATCTAAAGCTTCTGCTTTTTCTAGATATGTTTTGCTGTTTGCTTTATCGGTATCTCTTACTTTTTCAAAAGCTTGGTTCTTATTATTTGTTATCATTGATGCCGTTGATAAAAGACCTTCTGCTGTATATCCACCACCAAATCTCATTACTAATTCTAAATATTTTCTTGGATATTGAATAAATGCTGGATCATTCATACCAAATGGGCTTTCATTTTGAACATAATTTCCAATCGGTGAATTCCAATCTTTATAATCAGCATTAATTTTTTTGTTTATATAAGTTAATCCCTTTTTAATCTCTTTGTTAAGTGCATCATAACCTTTATCTATAAGCTGTATTCCAGTTTCTTTTCCGCCAGTTATTAAAGTCACAATTGTATCGAATACAGCAGCAACTAATGGATTCATTAGTATTATTGTCATAGTATTTCTAACATCTAGCCAATCTTTTCCATTTCCATCACCTGCTAAATCTTTGAAAACTTCATTATCTAAAATTTCCTTTCCCAGTTTTGTTTTAGCAATTACAAGAGTTGCTTTTTCAGCTTCAATTATCGCTGCATATGATGCTATATATGTTGAGTCTGCTATAATTCTTTCTAGATCACACTTACCTGGAAGATTTGATACAGCTTTTTTTAGATCTTTTTCATAATGAGTTAACAATTTTTTATTTTTAGCAATATCATCTTCTAATCTTGTAACTAAACTCTCATCTGCTTGAAGCTCTTTTAATGATTTTAAAAAGTCAGCATATGCTTTATTTCTTTTACCAATTAAATTAGTTACTGTATCTTTTAAACCTTCAAGCCAAGTTGATAAATTTACATCACCAGATTTTTGAGCTGCTTTAATTAATTGATCAATCATAAATTTAGACTCATCTAAATCTTTAGCATTTTGAAGTGCATTTTCAATAATCTGTTGTTCTCTTTCATCTTTACTCATTTTAAGACACTGTGTAGAATCATCTAATTTGTCTTTCATAGCTTCTGCTATACATAAAAATACGCTAGCATTACCCATATTATTAGACTTCTTCTTTGAAGATGTATTATCTGATGGTCTTATAATAACTTCTTGTTCTACTGCTTTAACAGCCATACTTAATCCTTTTTATTATCTAATTATTATTACTTATATCTCGCCTTAACTTAAGTATAGTTAATATTTAATAGTTTGTCAATAATTTGTTAACACAATCTTAATAATTAGTTAACAATAAATTATAAATATATTAATTTCAGTTAATTATATAAGTTATTAATAATTATATTATTACATAAGCTGCTAATATTTAGTATTTTAATAGTATTAGTAAAATTTTTCTTTCAAAGAATTTAAAAATTTATCAAAATGATTGTAGGCCAGGTGTTTATATGTTTGAGAAAATCAAGAAACTTTGCAGCGAATTAAAGGTTGATATCCCAACTAAAAACAAAGATAAAATGTATACCTTATCTATTAACGATGAGTTAGATATAACTATATATGATAAAGAACCTTATATCTTCTTAAAAGGCAATATCATAGAAATGATAGATTCTAAAAAGGAAGATTTATTGATTTATTTAATGAGAGCTAATTTGATTAATCAAGGTACAGGAGGCTCTAAAATAGGGCTTAGCGAAGATGGAAAGTTCTTGACTCTCTTATATACAATGAATTATGAAATAGAATATAAAGAGTTTAGGAACGAATTAGAAGATTTTGTGAATTATATAAATTTCTACAAAAGTGAAGTTGAAAAATATAAAGAAAAGATGAATTTAAGTATTTTATAGGTAAAAAATGAAGTTAATCGCAATAGAAGGGCCTCTGAAAGGGAAAATCCTTGATTTAGAAGATGTTGAAAAAATAGTAATTGGAAGAGACCCAAATACATCAGATATTGTTTTAGATGATACTTCAGTTTCTAGAAAACATTTAGAAATAGAAAAAACTCCCCTTGGGTTTAAAGCTACAAATTTATCATCAACAAATCCTCTTGAAATAAACGAAAATGTTGTAGAAACACAAGAGTTAAGCGAAGGTGATTTTTTAAAAATTGGAGACAATATCTTTGCTTATGAAAAAAACGAAGAAGATATAGTTGAAGAAGAGAAAATACTTGATGAAGAAGATATTGCAGAAAAATATAAACCTGTAGAAATAGAACCCCCTTTTGATGAAGAGAATAATGAAACAATTTATGAAGAAGAAGAAAATGCCTTTCCTTCTTCTTTAATTTCTGACACCCCATTTATTTTAAAAGTAATATCAGGTCCTAATGCTGGCGCTGAATTTGGACTTGAAAAATCTAAGAAATATTTAATTGGAAAAGATCCAAATCTTTGCGATATAGTTTTTACAGATTTAAGTGTTTCTAAAAAAAATAGTAAAATTATTGTAGATGATAATGGAAATATTTTTATTGAAGACTTAAACTCAAAAAATGGAACTTTTATAAACAATACTCCAATTAAAGAAAAATTAGAAATTACAGCTCAAGATTTAGTAACAATTGGAACCTCTACTTTTTTAATACTTGCTAAAGAATCCTTAGAAGAGACTATATACTCTCCTGCTCCAACTTTTGAAATTAAAGAAGAGAAAAAAGAAAAAGAAGAAAAAAAAGAGCCCTCCGTTTGGCAAAAACAAAAAATACCTACAAAACATTTAATTTTCGTATCTTCAATTTTTATTATTGTATTCGTTGTTTTTATTAGTTTCTTTTCTCTTTTTAAATCTTCAAAAATAGATGAGAAAATAAAAAATCCAAGCGAGATGATCGCAAATTCCATAAAAGATTTTAAAGATGTAGAATTTTCATTTGCTCCATCTTCTAAAGAACTTTTATTAATAGGTCATGTAATGAGCACAATTGACAAACAAGAATTAATGTATGCTCTTGATCAATTGGATTTTATAAATAAAATAGAAGATAATATAATTATAGATGAACTTGTTGTAAAAAATTTTAATCAAGTATTAGACCAAGTAAATTCATATAAATCAGTATTTTTACTTAATCCAAAAGATGGTGAATTTATACTATCTGGCTCTGTTGATACTTCAAAAGACTATGAATCATTAGCAGACTATGTGAATTTAAACTTTAATTATTTAGACAAATTAAAAAATATGGTTGTAATAGATGAGATATTAAAAGTGCAGATTTTTTCAATGCTTCAAAAATACAACTTAAGTGGAATTACATTTGAAATGATCTCCGATGAACTAGTACTAGCTGGTAGATATAATGAAAAAGAAAAAAATACTTTTTTTGAGCTAATAGAAGAGCTTAAAAAAACAAATGGCATCCACTATGTTAAAAATTTAGCACTTCCAACAACTAAAGATGCAGCTCGAATTGATATTTCTAACAAATATAAAATTACAGGTTATGCTTCATCTGATGGAAGAGACATAAGTGTTGTAGCTAACGGTAAAATAGTAACTATCGGTGATCTTTTAGATGGATTGTTAGTTACATCTATTGATCTAAATGAAATTTATCTTGAAAAAGATGAGATAAAGTATAAAATAGGTTATAGCCGCTAAAAATATAAGGAGAATAAATATGTACGGACTTGAAGGGTCTAAAAATGATAAGTTTGATTTTGATTTAGAAATCGATCTTAAAAAAAATCCTAAAAGAGCAGATGAACTATTAAAAAAAACAGAAGAGAATATAGCAAGTATTAAAAATGATCTTAGAGAAGGTGCTGAAAAAAAGGATTTAGATAAACTTGGAGTTTTACTTCAAGGATACCAAGCTATGTCAAAAGTATTAAAAAAAGCTATTAAATCATAAAACACGGAGCATAAAATGATAGGTAAAGGCGCAACGCTTTCTTTTTCTAGTTTGATAAAAAATTATGTGAAACTTCAGTCTAGAGTAGTACAGCAAGTAAAAGGATTAGCAAGTTCTATTTGTCATGCTACCCCTGGAAAATTTTTACTTGTACAGTTTTCAATGAGCCAAGTAACACAAATTGGAGAATCTATATCAAACATGATAAATCAGGTAAATAAAGTTATAAATAATGCTGTATCAAACCAACAAGGTAGATAATTAAACTAAAAGGTAAAAAAAATGAGCGTATTAGAAAAATATAGCCAAGATTTCTTCTTGCTTTTGGAATCTGGCTTTATTGCTGTAAATCAAATGGATGAAGAGTCTTCTATTAGATTATTTAAAGCAGCAGAAATTTTAAATAACAAAAATCCACTTAGTAAAATTGGATTTGGATATTTACACTTACATAAATTAGAGCTAAAAAAAGCAATTACTTTATTTGAAGGTGTTTTAAAAGAAGATCCAAAAAATGAAATGGCTAAAACATTTATGGGAATAGCGCTTTCAATGACACCTAATGATTTAAATAAAGGTGAAAATTTATTAGAACAAAATTTAAAATCAGATAATGCTGATATTAAAAAGTTAGCTCAAATAGCCCTTGATTTTGTGGATAGATTCGTAAAAAAAGAACCTAGTCCAGTTGAAGGCAAAAAGAAAAAAAAGGATTAATTTATGCCAAATCCTCCGATTGATCCAACTAGATCTGAAGGCCCTGGTAAAATTAGGCCTGATAAATCCATAGAAGGTACAAAAAACATACCTGATAAATCTACTTTTGAAAGTTATAAAGAGACAGCTCCTAGTGCTCCCAGCTCATCTAGCAGCTCACAAATCTCTCCTATGGATTTAGCATCTAAAGAAACAATTTCAACAACACCTAATTTTCAAACTCTTTTATCTCAAACACAAAATATGAGAGACACTCTTGGAAATGTTCAAAACCAACTTAAAACTCCTAATTTAAAATTTAAAAAGTCACAAGAAAACTTATTAAACTCTAAATTATCAACTGCAAATGATCATCTACAAGCAGCGGCAGAAAAAATGGGAGCTACGGTGCCAGAAAATACTCAAGTTTCTGCTAACGCAAATCCTCTTGCTAGATATTTAGCTATGGTGACAGACGGTCAAAATCAATTAGTCTCAGCACAAGAGCAATTAAAAAAACTAAATACTGACGGAACTAAACTTCAGCCAGGCGATCTTTTATTAATTCAAATAAAGTTAGCGCAAGCTCAACAAGAAATGGAATATTCATCTATACTATTAAGCAAAACGGTAGACGCCTTAAAACGGATGATGGATATCCAATTGTAGATTTTTATGGAAAACAATGAATCAATTGACAAGATCTTATCTCACTTAGACGATATAGAAATTACAACTGTACATGGTAGAATTACAGAAGTAGTTGGAATGCTCATCAAAGCTGTTATCCCACAAGTAAAAATGGGAGAGGTTTGTTTAATAAAAAGAGAAAAAGATCCATTAATTGCAGAAGTTGTTGGATTCACAAAAGACGAAGTTTTTTTATCACCTCTAGCTGATATGCAAGGTATTGGTCCTTCTTCTGAAGTTATCCCTCTTAGAATGCCAATGCGCATAAAAGTTGGAGATCAACTATTAGGCAGAGTATTAAATGGTCTGGGCGAGCCAATTGATTTAGATGACAATGAAAAACTAGATCTTGAAGATAGTTATTCCGTAATAAATCCCCCTCCACACCCACTTAAAAGAAAAATAATAACTGAGCCTATTTCTACAGGTGTTAAAGCAATAGATGGAGTGCTTACATGTGGAAAAGGACAAAGAATTGGGATATTTGCAGGAGCAGGTGTTGGTAAATCTACTCTACTTGGAATGATAGCTAGAAATTCAGATGCTGATGTAAATATAATTTCCTTAATTGGAGAGAGAGGGAGAGAAGTTAGAGAATTTATAAAAAATGATCTAGGTGAAGAGGGTCTTAAAAGATCTGTTGTAATAGTATCTACATCAGATCAAGCAGCTCAGCTTAGAATCAATGCGGCATATGTTGGAACAGCTATTGCAGAGTATTTTAGGGATAAGGGAAAATCTGTTGTATTAATGATGGATTCAATTACTAGATTTGCAAGAGCTATACGTGAAATAGGATTAGCTGCAGGAGAACCTCCCGCTAGAGCAGGGTATACTCCTTCTGTATTTGCAACACTTCCTAGGCTACTTGAAAGATCAGGAAATTCAGATGTTGGATCAATTACAGCTTTTTATACTATTTTAGTTGCAGGAGATGATATAAACGAGCCTATTTCTGATGAAACCAAATCTATTTTAGATGGGCATATTGTCTTGTCAAATACTCTTGCACAAAAAAATCACTATCCAGCAATTGATATATTAGCCTCAATTAGCAGACTTATTAATGCAATCACATCAAAAGACCATCAAAAAATAATTGATACGATAAGACAAGTTTTAGCAAATTACGAAAAAAATGAACTTTTAATTAGGATTGGAGAATATAAACCAGGATCTGATAAAGAAGCTGATTTTGCTATAAAGTTTATTGATAAAGTAAATAATTTTTTAAAACAAAAAGTAGATGAACCTTCTACTTTCGAAGATACTTTAAATTACATGAAAACACTCTTCCCATAACCATTATGGAAAATTTAAATTATCCTTTAAATCAACTAATTACAATTAAGAAAAAAAGATTTGAAATGGCTGCTAAAGTTTTAGAAGAAAAAAAAGCCATTTTAAAAAGAGAAGAAGATTTATTATTAAAAGCTGAAAAAATAAGAGATAAAGCCTTAAAACATAAAGAAGAAAAATTACAGCAACTTCGAGATTCATTAGATGAAGGAGAAAAAACTAATAAAATAATAGATATGAAAAGATACTTAAATGTAGCTAAAGAAAAACTAGAAGTTGAAGAAAATAAAGTAGATAAACAACAAAAAAATGTAGATGAAGCAATTAAAAATGTGGAGATTGCAAGAAAAGATCTATTTCAAAAACAAAAAGATGTAGAAAAATTAGATATCCATAAAAAAAAGTGGAAAAAAGAGATGGCATATCTTGCTTCTCTAGAAGAAGATAAACATTTAGATGAAATTAGCGCAGCTAGACATATAAGACAAAAAAAAGTAAAAGATAATAAGAAAAAAAGTTAATATAAATTATGGATGCAGGTGATGACATGGTAGAAAAAATAGGAACAACAGGACCAAAAGAGCCAGATAAAAATAAGAAAAAATCTAGACCTGATTCTGATGAATACAAAAGAGCAGTTAAAAAAGCAAAGGAATCTGAATTTGAAGGAAAAAGAAAAAGAAAATACGAAAAAGGTTTTGAAAAAGAAGATGTTGATAAAACTGACTTTGAAGCTCCACCTCCACCTAGCTTCCCCTCTCCTGATGAAGCATACAAAAGCAAGCAGCCTAAAGATGATGAGACTTTTGAGGAAGGGCCTATAGATGAAGCTCAAAAAGCGAAAAAAACACATCATAAAAAACATAAGAAAAAAGAAGAGATAGTTCCTTTTAAAAAAGAAGAAGAAAAAATTACTACTAAAGAACCAAAAGAAAAAAAAGAAGAAGTTAAAATAAAAGAAGAAAAAGGACTTTACAAACAAAAAGATGTAGAAAAAGAGAAAAGTTTTGATGAATCCAAAGAAAAAATTCATCCATCTCAGATGCCTTCTGTATTGCAAGAATTCCCAAAAGAAATAGCGCTAAAGGCTCATGCATTAACTAGCCCATTAACTCCTTATCTGCACTCTGATATTTCTCCTCTTTTTCAAAAAATGGTAGGAACTATTATACATATAGAATCTTCAGGACTTACTAAAACAGAAGTTATATTAGATTCTAAAGCATTTCAAAATTCAATATTTTACGGATCTACAATTACATTAGATAGATATTCAACAGCTCCTAATTCATATAACATAATTTTAAAAGGTCCAAATCAAGCAGTATCAATGTTTAATGAAAACTTAGAAGGACTTTATAATTCTTTTAAAAAAGGAAATTTTTCTTTTCAAGTAAATAGATTAGAAGCGGAGTACGAAAGACCTTTATTTAAAAGAAAAGAAAAAACTGGATCTAAAGACACAGATTTAGGATCATCAAAATAGGTAAAAATATGCAAACTAATTATTCATGGTTAAAACAAATAGATAAAAGTTTATTAAACTTAAGTAATATTCCTCTTCTTAGAATAAAACCATTTAATTTTGATGAATTTTCTTCCTTGATAGCAAATAAATTTAAATTAGATACTCTAAAAATAATTTCAAAAAAACCATCTGTAAAATCTTTAGAGGAAGCAACAGATTCTTTTAAAGATTATACTTATTTATCTTTTGAATCTAAAGATTTAGACGGAACAATATTTTTACTTTTATCGAATGAAGATATTGATATTTTAACTCAAAACTTAATAGCTCCAAATGAAAAACCATTTACTACACCTGTTTTAAAAGAGGGCTTTTACAGATATTTTATATTAAATGTTTTAAACTATTTAAAAGATATGAATTTTTTTGAAGATTTGAGCATAAATTTAGTTGAAAAATCTTTAGAAAATAAAAACATGATAAGCCTTGATTTCAATGTTAATATAAATAATAAAGAAATTTCCCCAAGACTCTTAATTACAAATGAATTTAAAAAAAATTGGAATAAATATTTTATTAATACCCTGCCTGTTTATGCTAAAAAAATATCTAAATCTTTAATGGTAACTTTAAATGCACAAATTGCGCATGTAACCTTATCCTATGAAGATTTCAAAAAAATCAAACCCAATGATTTTGTGATTTTAGATAAGAGTACATATGACATTGTGCATTCAAAAGGTAAAGCAACTTTATTGCTTCAAAACTTGCCTATATTCCAAGCTAAAATATCAAAAAGTAAAATCAAAATTTTAGATTTTGCAAACTATTTCGAGGAAAATAAAAATATGAAAGAAAAAGACATACCAAAGTTAGATGAAGAAATAACAAATGAAGAAATTGTTGAAGTAAGTAATCAAGAAGAAAATCCATCACCTCTTCAAAACATGCCAATTACTTTAACAGTTGAAGCTGCAAGATTTAAAATTTCTTTAGATAAATTAATGAACATGCAACCTGGCAATATATTAGATCTATCCGTTCATCCAGAACAAGGGGTTGATTTAAGTGTTAATGGTCAAAAAATTGGAAGAGCAGAGCTTGTTAATTTAGGAGAGACTTTAGGAATTAGAATTACTGAAATGGGCTGATAAAAAAGTTCAAAATGAAAAAAAATAAAATTTACTCTTTAATAAAATCCATATATTTTCTATAACTCTATTTTTTTTAATCAAAATAGAGTTTTTTATGTCACTTCAAATAAGTTGTTCTAGAGCTTTATTTTCAAATCCTGGATTTAAAGATACTTTGAAAGATCCAAATATTCCTCATTTAGTTAAGTATCACTATTTAGAATCTATACCAAATCCCTGGCAAGCTTTAATTGATGGAAAATTTAAATTTATTGAAGATTATATACACTATTTAGAGTTCCACAAATTAAGATCAGCAACTCCCCTTCATATTATTTTTAATCAAAATATAATCCCTAAAAACGATCTTATAATATTAGTTTTAGTTAAAGAAGCTATAAATTATCTGCAAACTTTAGAATCAAAAAGATCTTTAATAAAAATTAAAGATCTAGATAACCAAACAGTAATAGATAAAGCTATTTGGAGTAATAGAGCCGATGTAATAATATATTTACTTTCTTTTTTTACAAAAGAAGAAAAATTTGAATTTTTAAGAACTCATGATTTAAATACTCAAAATACAATTTTACATACCTTTGCTCAATTTTTTAATATTTTTGATTTGTTTGAATTATTTAAAGATTTAGATGCTAATGAGATTGCAGTTCTTAAAACTATAAAAAATTATTATGGTTGTACGTTCATAGAACTTTGGAATCAAAGAGAACTTTCGGAAAATAGAAAACTTTGAAAAGAATTATAAAAACCTTAAATGTATAGAACTAAATTATAAAAATAGTATTATTAATTTAAGGTAAAATTATGATAGATAAAAATATTTCAGATACACCAACACTTCCAACCGCTAAAATAGAAAAATATACTATTCTACCAAAACAGATAGGACCTTATAAAATTGAATCCCTTCTCAAAAAAGGAGGTATGAGTATTTTATATTTAGGAGTTCATCCAGAAACTAAAAGATCTATTGTTATCAAAGCTCTTTCCCCTAAATTTATAGAAAACAAAGAGATGATAGATAGATTTTTAAAAGAATCCGAAATAATTAGTCTATCTAACCACCCAAATATAATAAAACTATATGGCCAAGGAAAATGGGATAAAGGACTTTATATTGCGATGGAATTTGTGCAAGGAATATCTTTAAAACAGTTCCTTTTAGAAAAGTCCTTATCAACTAAAAAAGCGCTCGAGATAATATTACAAGTGTCTTACGCTCTTTGTCACTTACATACATGTAATATCGTTCATAGAGATTTAAAACCTGAAAATATAATAATTACTGAAACTGGTGAAGTTAAAGTAATTGATTTTGGTATAGCACAGCTTAAAAAAACTGAAGATGAAAGGATTACTAAAAGAAAAATTATAATGGGAACTCCAATTTATATGAGCCCTGAGCAAAAAAAAGATCCTAAAAAAGTAAAAGCCAATTCGGATATATATTCTCTTGGAATAATTACATATGAACTTGTTTTAGGGAAATTATCCCATGGTGTTGTTCATTTAAATTTAATAGAAAAAAAACTAAGAAAAATTTTATCAAAAGCACTTGAAATTGATCCTAAAAAAAGATATCAGGATATTGTAGATTTCATAACTGATATTTCTGAATATTTAAAAACCTATGATGAAAAAAAAGAAATAAAAATAGAAGATCAAGAAGATGAAATTTATAAAGCAATAGAAAATATTGAAAAAATACTACTCCCTAATGAGATAACTCATTCAAGAATTGATTTTGCTATTTCTAAAAAAAATGGTATTTCTATGGGCGGTGTTTATCTAGATGCGATAAACATCACAGAAAATATTTTATTAATTAGTTTTGTAAAACCTGAAAACTCTAATATTGAATCTTTAATTCATCTTTGTTCTTTCAGAGGTTTTTTCAAAGCTAAAATAGAATCTTATTTTAAAGAAGACTTTTCTTTTGTTGATTTATTATCAAATATTAATAGGCATGTTTTTTCAGATCCAATGAAAGATAATTTTGAATTTTCTTTTATTTTACTTAATTTCAATGATGATTCTTGTATGTTTTCCGCAAGTGAGGGCTTTAATTTATTCCATTTGCAAGAGAGTTCAAATAAAGTTATAAATTTAAAAACTTCAAATGAACTTTTGGGGAAAGACGTAGATTTTTCATTTGTAGAAATAAAATCAAATTTCAATATAAAAGATAAATTAATTTTTCATTCCACTAAAATAGAAGAACAAAAACTTTCATTTTTAAAAAATTTAATTAAAGATTCTTCTCTTCATTCTTCAAAAATAATTGCAGATAATGTTTTAGAAAATGAGAAAACATTTGCTGTTAATTTAAATAATTTAAGCTTTTCTGTTTGTTTAGAAAGAAAATATTAATTTTTATTTCTAACTTATTTTATTTAAATTATTTATTTAAAATTAAAATATTTTTTTTTCAAAATAAAAAAACTTATCAATTCTCTCTTTAATTATTTGCAAATATTTAAAAAGTGATTTACGATTTATATAGAGAGGGGGAAATATTGAGACCCCTTATTTTGAGGATCGAAGTATTTATGAAAAAAGTTAGATTGCTAAAATTTATAATCATATCATTAATATTCACATCTACACTTAGTCTACATAGTGAAGAATTAAATATTTCAAGTGAAGATACTTTTACAATAAATTATGAAAATGTAGCTTTAAGCGAATATGTAAAATTTGTTTCAAAAGTGTGCAAAGTAAATTTTATATATAATATTGAAGATTTAAATTATACGATCAGTGTTCTCTCTAAAGAAGCGGTTACAAAAGATAATGTAATGTCTACTTTAATTCAAATACTTAGAATTCACAGTTTAAATTTAATAGAAGAAGATAATAATTTAATTATTTCAAAAAATCCAGATGTGAAGGAACTAGCACAAGTAATCGTTGATAATAAAGATGCTAAAGATCCAATTGTTACTAGAATTTTTAAAATAAATAACGTAGGTGTTGAAAATTTATCTGCTATATTAAGACCTATGATTTCTGCTGTTGCAGATATTGAAATATCAATGCAAACAAGACATTTAATCGTAACAGATGTAATATCAAACATAAGTAAAATAGCTGATTTAATAGATGTAATTGATTCAGATGAAAATCCTCTTGATATAAAAACATATATATCAAAAAAAAATCTTCCTTCTACTTTAATGAATTTAACAAAACAGATAATGCAGCCTTTAATTGAAGGCTCTCCTTTTATTTTAGTACCTCAAGATAGAACAAGAATTTTATTTTTAGTATCAACTCCATCATTAATTAAAAGAGCTCTATCTATTTTAGAAAATTTAGATACTGCACCTAAAAAACAACTAAAATCACCTGAAAATGAAAATATATTACTATACTCACCTAAAAACAGATCTTATGAAGATATTAAAAAATCTTTAAATGAAATAGTTGAAAATTTAAAGCGATCAGGATTTCCTGAATCTGGAGTGATTGAGACAATTGATACTTTAAAATGGATAAAAGAGACTCAATCTTTTTTATTTATTGGATCTGATGAAACAATTTTAAAAGTTCAAAATATTTTAAAAAATTTAGATTCTCCTCTTGATATTAATAAAAACCCATCTCAATCAACATTTTTCTTATATAAACTAAAAAACATCCCAGGTGAAGTAGTAGAAGATAGATTAGAAGATCTTGCAAAAAATTTAAAAGAACAAGATGTTGAAAACCCAAAGTTAATAGAAGTAATAGAAAAAGCAAAGTGGATAAAAGAAACGAATTCAATTTTATTAACAGGTGAATCTTTTGCAATTAATGAAGCTAAAAATATTATAACAGAATTTGATATCCCTTCTTTAAAAGAAAGTTTTATTCTTTATACACCAAAATTTTTAACAATAGACGATTTAGAAAAATCAATAAATGAAGTTGCAAGAAATTTAAAAGCAGCAGGTCTCGCTGATCCTGATTTAATAGACTCTATTAAAGATATAAAAATTATTAAATCTTCAAATTCACTAGCTTTTACAGGAAGTGAGTCAACACTTAAAAAAATACAAAATTTAATATCTACTTTAGATATTGAATCTTCTAGAAAAGCAATACAAAAACTTGGAACTACAAATTTTTGGGTGTATCAAATAAGGCATGCTACCCCATCACAAATACTATCTTCAATAAAATCTGTAACTCGAGATCTATCAAAAATAGACTCTTCTTCCAGAGATTTTATTGGCGCTTTAAAATCTATGAAATATGTAAAAGAGACAAACTCTTTAGTATTTACAGGAACAGAAGATTCATTAGAAAAAATCAAACCTCTAATTGAAAAATTTGATATCTTATCAGAAAAAGAAGGAACTTCTTATTTCGTATATAAACCTCAATATCAAACAGGGCCAGAGCTGGAAAATATTTTAACTAATTTTGCAGAACATTTAAAACAAACAGGTGTTGAAAACGATGCTATGTTTGAAGCAATATCTACTATGAAATATTCTAAAGAAACCAATTCATTAGTATTTACAGGAAACATAGCTACAATAGATGAGGTAAAACAACTTCTTTTAACTTTTGATGTTCCAGATATGCAACATCCGGGAAGCACCGAGATATCCGGTCTTGAAGATCTTGGATTTTTGGTATATAAACTTCAATATCATAAAGGATCAGATATTCAAGGAGCTCTAAAACAAATAGCTAAAGATTTAAAATTAAATCAAGGTGAAGCTGGAGTTAAATTTAAATTAGTAAAAGCAATAGATACTATTCAGTGGATAGCAGTTACAAACTCACTTCTTTGCTCAGGTGATTCAGAGACAACTGCTAAATTAAGAGAATTAATTAAAAGTTTGGATGTTCCATTGAAACAGGTATTTATTGAAGTATTAATCATACAAACAACTCTTTCAAATGTTCTTTCATTTGGGCTTGATTGGGGATCTAAATTTGGATATAAAAATCAAGCTGTAGCTGGAATTTCTAACTTTGCTCCTGGATCTTCATTTGGATCTTCATTTGGAGGAATTTCCAATTCAAATACTCCTCAAGGTAGTGATTTAAGTCTTGGCGATGGTTTTGATTTTGGAGTAATTGGAGATATCTTATTTCATAAAGGAAAATCCTTTTTATCACTTGGATCTCTATTAAGAGCACTTCAAGTAGATACTGAAACTTCAATTGTTATGACCCCCAAAATAATTGCTCAAGATAGCAAAACTTCTACTATCTTTAGTGGTTCTAATATACCATATTTAGGATCTGTAACTACAAATACATCAAATACCACTTTGACAACTCAAAACTTAGAATATAGGGATGTAGGCCTTGGTTTAACAATAACACCTGTTCTTGGAAATTCAGATCAAGTAACTTTAACGATTGATTTAACATCAACTCAAATACAACCAGGTACAGATTCGACAATACAATCTGGCCAAGTCACAGGAATAACAACTTTAAAAACTACAATGAATACAGCAGTACACGTTCCAAATAAACACTTTTTAGTACTATCTGGATTGGTTCAAGATACAAAACAAAAAGTTAAAACGGGAATTCCATGTTTAGGTGGCATTCCAATTATTGGCTCTGCTTTTTCAAAAGATGATAAATCAGATCAAAGAAACAACATAGTTATATTTATAAGACCGCATATTATAAACTCTTATCAAGATCTGACCAGTATTACAGAAAATCAAGAAGATTTATTTAGAGATCAAACTGGATCTAGCTTTTTAGAAAACACCTTTGATGAAGCAACAGATACAATAAAAGCTTATGAAGTTAATTAATTTTTTTTTAATATTTATTATATCAACTATTTTCACTTCTTGTTTTAGAGTAGAAGATAAGTTAGAACCAAAGTTCTCTTATAATATTGAAGAAACAAATATAGATCTTAAAAAAAATCCATTTAGACCTTTAAGTCCTGAAGAAAAAAATACAGATTGGGCAAAGGAATATATAATAGCTAAAAAGTTTGCAAATGAACTTGATCTTTATAGATCTATAACTAATTTTAAAAGAGCAAAAATACTTTTAGATGATAAAGATTTATATAGAATAAGAGAAATGGACTATTACTTGATGCTTTCATATTTTTTAGCAAAAAAATATGAAGATGTAATAAATGTTTTTGATAAATCCTCTTTGGATAGAGTAGATAAAAAATTTGAAGCATATCATGATCTATTAATAATGCTTTATGAAAGTTATTATCATTTAGAGGAAAAAGACAAATATACGAGAGTATTAGAGCTTTTAGAAGAATACTATCCAAATGAAGGGAAAAAAATAGTTTTAAGTACTGCAATGATTGATGCTGATATTGAAAAAATTGAAGAGATAGCGCTTACTCCACCTGGTAATGATAAATTAATAGATTTAGTTAATACTTATTATAAAAACAAAAAGTCAGTAGCTTCAGCTCAGATATTAAATGCCGTTCTTCCAGGAGCTGGATACTTATACATAGGTCAAAAAAAGTCAGCTATAACTTCTTTTTTTTTAAACGCTTCTTTTATTTACGCTTCTTATGAATTTTTTCAAAGAGGTTATACAGCGGCTGGGATCATTACAGTATCTTTTGAAGCTGGTTGGTATTTTGGTGGTATATACGGAGCTGGAGAGGAAGCTAGATTTTATAATGAAAGATTATATGAATGTATGGCATCTCCAATTATGAAAAAAGATAAATTGTTACCTGTTTTTATGTTGAAATATGGTTTTTAAAATGAGATTTTTTTTCATAATTATATTTCTTCCCTCTTTTATTTTTTCAAAAGGATATATTGAACCTTGGGGAAAGGATAGTAATCTTAAAATAACTGAAAAAAAAGAAAAAAGAAAAAGTTCTTTTTTAACAAAAGCTTTCGATAAAGTAATTGTCTTTCATCAAAAAGTTCTATCCCCTGTTGACGGACCAAGATCACATTTTAGACCTACTAGTTCTAGATATATGCAACTTGCAATGCAAAGATATGGGTTTTTTAAGGGATATATAATGGGTTGCGATAGACTTCTTAGAGAAAATAAAGAAGCTTGGGTATATCGAAAAATTGTTATCGATAACATTGAATATAAATTTGATCCAGCATTTGAAAATAAATATATAAGATAGTTTATTCCTCTAAAAGATCTTTTGCTCTCATTGCAGCTCTCCAAGTGGAAAGTTGAGGATTAGTTTCTTGCGTTGTAAATATATTTTCAGATCCTAGTTGTTTTACAACTCCTGCATTTTCAAAAATTTGCCAAACCTCTTCTGTAACGCCACTAATTATTAAGTACCTAGAAGTAGTTTTTAAATAGTCATATAATCTAAGTATTGCAAAACACATAGATGCATCAACATGATATACTCTATTTAATCTTAAAATTATAACTTCTACAAATGGATCTTTCATTACCTTTCTAATTGTGTTTTGAACAAGTTCGACTGCTGCAAAAAAAAGTTCTCCTGAAATACCTATTATTCTAACTTTTCTATGCATTAGTTTATTTGGAGAAATTACAATCAACCTACCAGATGAATCAAATGCGTATTCCACTAAATGCGGAACAGCCGCTCTTTTTAAATAAAATAATATTGAAATTACAATTCCAATAAAAAAAGCAATATCTAATGAAAAAATCAAACAAGAGATCATGGTAAGTGAAAACACAAAGCCATCACCTTTTGTTGCTCTAAAACATAGTTTTATATGCTTAGGTTCGATAATAGTTGGAACCATAACTATTAAAATTGCAGCAAGAGCGCTAAGAGGGATTAATTTAACAAGAGGCCATAAAAAAAATATAATAATAGCTACAAAAAGACCACTATATACAGATGAAAATCTAGTCTTTGCTTTATATTCATAATTTAAAGTACTTCTAGAGACGCTTCCCGATACCGGAAGAGCTATAGAAAAAAAAGATAATATCAAATTAGAAATTCCAACTGAAAAAATCTCTTGGTTTGATCTAATTTTTTGACCATTTTTTGCAGATAAATTTTTAGAAATAGAAGTTACTTCTAAAATAGAAAGTAGCGCAATAGCTAGTGATGGGAAAATTAAAAAGTTAATCATTTTAATGTCAAAAGCAGGAAGAGTAAGTTTGAATTTTGAAATACTTTCCATTCCAAGATCTACAAGTCTTAATATTTTAAAATTTTTAGAAACTAGTGGATTTAAAAAGAAAACTACAATAGTGATCAAAGCAATTGTAATAATAGATCCTGGCATTTTTTTAAATTTCAATTTAAAAAATATAAGCAAAACAATAGACAATAATCCTATTGCTAAAGAGAGTAAATTAGTATCTAAAATATGTGTAAATAGTTTAAATATTTTAAAAAAAACTAAACTAGACTCATGATTAATGGATAATCCAAATAAATAATAAAGTTGATTTACAACTATAGCAACAGATACCCCTGCAAAGTAACCTAATATCACTGATCTTGATACAAATTGAAGTATTTTTCCTAAATTAAAAAGGGCAAGAAAAATTTGAAAGATTCCAATTAATAATACAATCTGCATTAAAAGCATAATAACTAAATTATCTCTTTGTAAGCCAATTACGTTTGGGTAGTAAGTGTTTAAAATTCCTAAAATTGTAGTTTGTATTAGTATAGAAACTCCAGTAGAAGGTCCTGCAACTAGATGCTTTGAAGATCCAAAAACACCTGTGAAAATAGATCCAAAAATAGCTGAAAAGATACCTGCTTGCGGTGGCAGGTTAGCTAAAAGTGAATATGCAATAGATTGAGGAAGTGCAAGAAGCGCTACAGAAAAAGAAGCTATAATATCATCTTTAAAAAAAGATAAATTATATTTTTTTATATCTTTTTTAAAAGGAAGAAGTGTAATTCTACTTTGAAAAAAAAAGTTTTTTCTAATTTTTTTAAACATATTATTTTTTCTTTTCTTAATTTATTTATAGATAAAAAAAAATTTAAATTGAAGGATAAATTATTTATAACAATTGCGGCAAACTAAAAAAGTCTGCCGCTAGAATATTTTAATAATTTGGTAAAATATTTTTATCTTTTAAAAGCTTTAATATCTTAGGCATCATTTCAAGAGCTGCTTTTCTACCAAGTTCATGAAACTCTTCTCTATGAGAGCTATCAAAAAAACTTACAGAAAAAAGATTGGGCTTTATTACTATATCAGCTCCTTTGATGTTATATTCATACTGTTGATACTCCATTATTTCAATTGCTCTTTTAGAAAATCCTGCAATGTTATAATCATATTTTTTTTCTAAAGGATCTCTTATATCAATTGCTATGATTACATCAGGATTATATTGTTTAGCAGTAGATACTGGGATTTTATCAACAATTCCTCCATCTACTAAAATTTTACCATCATATTTAACGGGATCCATTAAAAAAGGAACAGAGCATGACGCTATAACACTTGGAATTAATTTCCCCTTATCAAAATTTACAAGTGCGCCAGTATCCAAATCTGCTGCAATGCATGCAAATGGTATTTTTAAGTCTGAAAAATTAATATCTCCAATATTTTTTTCAAGCATGTCTTTCATGTTTTTTGTATCAGAAAGTCCTAAATGCAGAGTCCAAAAATTTATATTTAATAAATTCATTAAATCCACAGAACAAAATATATCGTGAACTTTTTTGGCATCTTTATAATGAGCATAAAAAGCTCCAACCATACTTCCTGCACTAGATCCAACAATTAAATCTATTGGAATATTATTCTCTTCTAAAACTTCTAATACCCCTACATGGGCATATCCTCTTTGTCCCCCTGCCCCTAAAACTAAAGCAACTTTAGGATTTTTATCCTGAGCATAAATGTTAAAAATAAAAATTAAAAAAAATAAAGTAATCTTTAAATATTTTTTCATAAATATCCTTCTATTGATTGAAATAGTAGAAATTATAAGGATCAATTTTTTTTTTGAAAGAACCTTTTTTTAGAATGACATTATTTTTTACTAAAAGAATATTCTTTTTGAGGTTTTTTTATAATATCAAAAATAATTGGTGATCCTAAAAAAGAAAAAGATTTTCTAAGATTATTTAAGATATATTTTTTATATGATTCTTGCATTAGATTTGGGTAATTTACAAACATAATAAATTTTGCAGGATTATTATCTATTTGCGTTGCATAGTATATTTTAAGCCTTTTACCATTTATCATTGCAGGATTATATCTTTTATAAATTTCTTTTATAAATTTATTGATAACCGGAGTGCTGAGAGCTATTTTTCTATTGTTATCTACAATGTCTATATATTCAAAAATCTTTTTTAAATTTCTTTTCATAAGAGCTGATATAATAATCGCTGGATAATAAGAAATATCGTCTTTGATTTCTGTTAAGTAGTGTTCTTGTTTATAGTTTTTTATTTCATCAAATTTATTAATAAGTATTATCGCTGATTTTTGATTTTCTTTTATTGTCTTTAAAATCTTTTTATCTTGAGCTGTAACACCCTCTTTTGCATCAACTAATAAAAGACAAACATCTGCTCTTTTAATACTATCTACAGTTCTAATATGAGCAAATTTTTCAACAGCTGTTTTTTCTTTGTTTTTTCTTTTAAGACCTGCTGTATCAATAAATGTATAGCTTTTATCATTTACAATAACTTCCTGATCAAAACTATCTCTTGTAGTTCCTGCAATAGAGGAAATAATTGCTCTATTATCATTCATTAAAGAATTAAAAAGAGTAGATTTACCAACATTTGGTCTTCCTATTAAAGCTATATTTAAAGTATTTTTTTCTTTAGGTTCTGTTAACTCAAAACCATTTAAGGAATTTCTTAAAAGAAGATTTATTTGAAAGTTTCTAATAGCAGATATTAAAGTTATATTTTTTATTCCTAATTTTAAAAAATTAGAGTAATCAAAAGTCTTATCTCTATTATCAATTTTATTGACAGCAAGTACTATTTTCTTTTTGGATTTAAGTAAGAATTTAGCAAGTTCTAAATCTAAAGTAGTAATTCCAACTTTTGAATCGACTACAAAAACAATTACATCAGCTTCTTTTATTGCAATCAAAGCTTGAATCTTTATATCTTCTTTAAAAGAAATATTTGATTTTAAATCAATTCCACCAGTATCAATTAAAGTAAAATATTTATGTTCAAAAGTAGCTAAAGAATAAATTCTATCTCTTGTAACGCCGTCTTCATCAGAAATAATAGATACTCTTTTTTTTAAAATAGCATTAAAAAGTGATGATTTACCAACATTAGGTCTTCCAACTATAGCTAATTTGATCATACTAAGCTTCCTGTAATTTGAAAGTAAAGTTTAGCATAATAAGTGATATTTTTCACTAACCTTTAAAAATTTTAATAAAAATACTTTAAATAAAATATTCAATTGTAGCATAATTTTTTATAAAAATTGTAGTGTTCATGTCAGTTGTAAGTTTTGCTAATCCTCATAATCCAATTTCTTCAGAGTTTTCAGATAAAAAAACCCATCTACCTATAGAAGACTTACCTAAAAGACCAAGGGCTTATAGTGAACCTAATATTATGCAAGCTGACAAGGTAGAAAGCGCTGTAAAATTCTTCTTTGATTCACCTAAGCAAGTAAGACATAGAAGAAGCTCTTCTGATCCTATGGCTGACAAAGAAGTAGCTGAAATAATTAAAAGAGCTGATAATATTGAAGAGCAAAAAAAAGATGTTTTAGATAAATTTGTAAAATCACTTGGTTTAATGATTTTTTTAATGAAAACCATTCAAGATTCTGATGATTTTAAAGATTTTACAAAAGAAGAAAAAGAAGAGTTAATTGAAAAAATTAAAGTTGTTTTATTATTTTCTCCTAACGATGAAGAGTTTTTATCTAATCCTAAAGAAACAAAGAGTCAAATTTTAGATCTTTTTAAAAATTCTTCCTCTGCGCTCGATGCTTTATTTTCTAGCTTAAAAAAAGTTTTAAAACCAACATCAACTCTTGAGAAATCTGAAAAAATTAAATTCATTAATGAAGCTATTGAATCTTTAAAAATAGGAAAAATTCGGAGACATCAAGCTTTAGTTTTATTAAATGGGTTATATAGAACTTCTAGAAATTTAAGCGTACAACCTCCAACTAATAAAACAGTATTACCTAAAACTTCAAGTTTTTGGGTTTAATAAATTTTATTAAATATAGCAAGTAGATCTTCTTTAGTTAATCTTTTAATTTCATCTATTTCATTAAAGCCAATTGTATCTTCAATTAAACTTTGTTTTTTTTCTATTATCGAATGTATTCTTTCTTCAATTGTATTTTTTGCAATTAGTTTGAATACTTGTACTCCTCTATTTTGACCGATTCTATGCACCCTATCTGTTGCTTGATTTTCTTTTGCTGGATTCCACCATCTATCATAGTGTATTACAATAGAAGCGTTTGATAGATCAATACCAACCCCTGCTGCTAAAAGAGACGCTACAAATACCTTGCAGCTTGGATCTTCTTTAAACTTTTTGATTTCTAAATATCTTTTTTTAGTAGAGCCCTTTATGGAAGCGTAATTTATTTTTTTTGATTTAAGATATTTTTCTATTATCTCTATCATACCTAAATATTGAGAAAATATTACAACTTTTTGATCACTCTCTAGTGCCTCATTTAATAATTCTTCAAAAAGATCAAATTTTCCAGATTTGTATTTTGAATAGTTTTTTAAATCTTTATTTATTAAAGATGGGTGATCACAGATTTGTTTTAATTTTGATAAAATTGAAAAAACATGAATATATGAAGGCTTTTTTTCATTTTTAAATTCGTCTATAGTAGTTTTTGTTTGATCAATTATCTCATTATACATCTTCTTTTGTTCGTTTGATAAATCAAAATATATATTTTCTTCAATTTTTTCTGGAAGGTCTTTCAATACTTCGCTTTTTTTTCTTCTCAAAATAAATGGTTTTATTAATTTTTTTAATAGCTTTTGAGCTTCTTTATCATTTGCTTTTTCAATTGGATTAATAAATAGTTCTTTAAATTGAGCTTGAGTTGGTAAATAGTTTGGAAGAACTAGATCAAATAAAGCTTTTAATTCTTTTAAGTAATTTTCAATAGGAGTCCCACTAAGACCTAGCGTCATATTTGAATTTATTTGACAAAGAGATTTATGAGTTATGGAACTTGCATTTTTTGCAATTTGCATCTCATCAAAAATAGAAATTTCGAATTTAATTTTTTTAATCTCTTTAATATCTGTTCTTATAAGACCATATGAAGTTAGTAATAAATCATAATTTTCATAAAAATCTTTTAAATCTCTATTCGTTCCATGATAAGTATATACTTTTATAGAAGGAAGAAATTTTTTAATAAGATCTTCCCAGTGATATATCACAGAAGTAGGACAAACTACTATGTACTTGTAATCCCCGTTTTTTTTCAAAGCTGCAATTAATGCCATAGTTTGATGTGTCTTTCCAATCCCCATATCATCACAAAGCATTCCTGATAAATTATGGCAGTATAAAAACCAAAGCCATTTAACTCCAATTTCTTGATAGGGCCGAAGCTTTGCTTTTAGATAAGATGTGTCTATTAAACTATCTGTTTCAAAATTTCTTATTTCCTCTAATATTTTTTTTGTCTCTTGTGCTTCTTTAGATTTACCTTTGAATGGTTTTAAATCTTCAAAAATCAAAAGTCTTATCCATTCTAATGTAGATAATTTTAAAAGCTCAGAGGTGCTATAAATCTGTTTTTTATTTAAATTTCTTAAATAGTTAAATCTAGCTTTTTTTAAAAAGATAAGGCCTGCTTTTGAAAAAAGATATTTTTTTTGTTCAATTATTGCTTTAGCAATATCTTTTGCAGAAATTATTCCAATATCTGTTTTATATACTAAATTAGCTAAAAAATACTGTTTATTTAACTTTTGTTTTTTTTGAAGTTTTAATATTTTTAAATTAATTTTTTTAGGTTTTTTTAATCTATTATCTAATTCAATTATGTAAGGAGAGAGTCTATCCAATTCATAAGTTATAAAAAACACTTCTTGAGATTTTGAAATAGTTTTTTCTCTCTCATATCTTTTAGGAAGGAAATATTTTTCTATTTTAAAAAATCCTTTATTTTTTAAATATCCATAGGCACTAAAAAGAATAATATCTTTTATATCATAACCCTTTTTAAGACTAATTTGAGGTTTTATAATGATCTTTTCATCCATAGTTAGCTTTATTTCAATACCTATTTTTTCAATTGGATTTTCATTGGTAAAAAAGTTGTCTACAAACTCTAACTCATCTATATGTGCAGATATGAAATTTGAAATATCCTCTGTTTGGAGTCTTAAGCCTGGTCTTAAGGGAAGCACATCTTTTTTTTCTTTTTTGGAATAAAAACCTTTGCCTTTTATATAGATCCAACCATCAAAATCAATAAATTCTTCAAAATCAGCATCGAATTCAATTTTTGAAGAAAATATCAGTTCCTTTTCTGTCAGTTCATATATTAAGTGAGATTCTAAAGTGCCAAAATGAGTTTCAAATCCTTTGAATTTATGAAGTCTGTGTCGATGCTTACTAACAAAGTTAGATACATCTTCATATTTCACTATTTTTTCACTTCCTATAAAAAAATCATCTTCAATTTTTAAAAAACCATAAGAATCTAAATATATAAAACTATTAAAAATATATGAATTTTCATTTTCAAAATCAGCTATGTCAAATACATATTTTTTTATATGTAGATTGTTATCACTATCAAAAAATAAATAATATTTATAAGTATTTGCTTGAGTGATAATTTTTTCATTTTTTAAATATTTTTCAAAAATATCAAGATAGTGATTTAAAAAATAAGACACTTCATTTGGTTTGATTTTTTCTTTTAAAAAAAGTTCGTTTTCCTTTGAAGGATAAAAGCCTTTATCCTCAATATAAATCCATCTATCGATTTTAATTCCTTCAAAAGAAGGTATTTCTTGAAATTCTTTTTTTTCTATAGTTTTTATATGAAAGCATTTTTCTTTTTTATCATAGTAAATACTTTCTATTTCTTTTTTTCCGTACTCGAATAATTTTAAGTTTGATTGCATGGTATTGAAACTAGGAATTATCTCTTTATAAGAAGAAAAAGGGATATAAATAATTGCTTTTATATCTTTAAAATCTATTAAAACTTTACTGAAAATTTGATCTTTTTTATCAAAGAATTCAATTTTTGCTTTTTTATCTGTTTTATATAAATTAAAAAACCACTTAGCTAAATCAGAAAAAAAAGAAAGTTCATATTTTAAAGTATCAGTAGCCAACCCTTCTTTATATTTTTTTATCTCTTCAAAAGAGTGTGCTGAAAATTTTAAAGACTTTTCTGCATCTATTGCTATAGCATTTAATATTTCATTTAATTTTTTTAAAGAATCTTTATTTTTAGTTTCTATTAAAAAAAGTTCTTTTTTTGTCTTATTTAAAAAATGATAGGTATTTTCATTAATTTTTTTAAGTAACTTAGAATCAAACCCTATGTGAGAGCTAATCATTTTAAAAATGTTATAAAAAAATGATTTTTTAAACTCTACATGAAGAGGTTCTTTATTTTTTGTAACAAAAAGATATGCCGTTGTTATATGTGAACAAAAGTTGTTTTTTTCTTGTTCCGAGCATGTGCAAAAAGCATCTATTATATTTTTTTCATCATCTATTTGTAAAAATGGATAGTAAGTTTTATTGTTTTTAGAATCTACTATTTCTACTTCATAGATATTTTCTGAAAAAACAACTTCTTTAGCATTATTTTTTATAGCTTCTTTTTTATATTTATTTATTAGATTAGAAAAATTCATTTAAAAAACAGTTTACTTTTTATTTTATTTCATAGCATTTTTTAACTATTTGAAAAAGATAAGTTTTATAAAACTATTTCTCCAAAGAAAACAAAAGAAGCATTTGATATAAATTTAACTTTGTTTTTTTTATATGAAAAATCTATTTCATACTCCCCTTTTAAAAAATTTATCTTTAAAAGCTTACCTTTGTTAAAAAGCTTTTTAATTACATATGATACCGCAAGAGCGCCTGTGCCACAAGCTAATGTTTCTTTATTTAGACCATTTTCAAATACTCTTACATTTATATTATTATTTTCCATCTCTATAAAATTTACATTCAATGGTAGATGTTTTAAAGATTTTGAATTTCTTATTTTTTTAGCTATCTCTTCAATATTTATCTCTTTTAAATTTTTTACAAAAAGACATGCATGAAAATTTCCAGAATTTATAATATGAAGATTTAAATCCATGTCATCAATTTGTATTTGATGATTCAATTTTAAAACTTTAGGCTTACTAGATATAAAAAAATATTTATCTTCTATCTCTCCCACATCATATAGCCCAAAATCTGTTAGTATTTGAAAATTATTACTTTCATATTTTGAATCAATAATATGTTTCGTAAGGGAAATAAGGGCATTACCACACATTGTAGCTTTTGAAGCATCCCTATTATAGATATCCATCTTATATAAGTTATTTTGCTTGGATAAGTATATTATTCCATCTGATCCAATACCAAAATTCCTATCGCATAACTTTAGGATATCTATTGATTTTTTATTAAACTCGGACTGGAGATGATCAAATAAAATAAAATCATTCCCAAATCCGCTATATTTGAAAAATTTTATAGCTTTATTTGATTTCATCATATGAAGTTATAACTTTGTCTAAAAGTCCAAACTTCAACGCTTCTTGTGGACTCATCCAATTATCTCTATTCAATGCTTTTTGAACTTCTTCTTTGCTTTTTTTAGTAGCACCAGAATAAAGATCTACTAACATTTCTCTTGTTTTAAGCATCTCTTTTGCTTGAATATCTAAATCTGTAGCTTGCCCTCTAATTACTCCCCCAATTAATGGTTGGTGTATCATTATTCTAGAGTTTGTTGTAGCAAACCTTTTCCCTTTTGAAGCACAAAGCGAAAGCACACTTCCCATAGAAGCTGCTAAGCCTGTAACTAATGTATATACTGGACATGTAAGCATTTTTATTTGATCCCAAATAGCAAATCCTGAATCTACAGATCCCCCTGGAGAATTAATTATAAATAAAATAGGTTTTTTAGGATCCAAAGTTTCTAAATACCAAAGTTTTCTAATGATATCTTTTGCCGTATTTTGATCTACTGCATCACTTAAAAAAACTCTTCTTCTTTTTAAAATTGATTCTTCAATTATATCATCTATTTTTCTGTCCATCTCTGCCATATTTTATTTCTCCATTTTTTTTAGATTATATGAAAGAATGAGTTGTTTTTTCAAGCTTAATCTATAATTAGATCGGGATATAAAACAAAATCACTTATTAAATTATTTATTTTTTCTTTAGCGCTTTTTAAAACATTTTCTTTAACAGTTGCTTTTGCCAAAGATTTTTTATTTGTTTTTTGAACTATATTAGGTGTTGTATTTTTTAAAATTTCATAAATTATGTCAGCTATAATTTCCATCTCTTTTTCCTTCATACCCAGAGTGGTAATAGCCGCTGTTCCAAGTCTAACTCCCGAGGTATACCAAGCTCCATTTTTATCATTTGGGATTGAATTTCTGTTAACAGTTAAATTAGATTCTCTAAGAGCATTTTCTGCTTGCTTTCCAGTTATATTGAAACTTTTAAAAACATCTATTAAAACTAAATGATTATCTGTTCCATTTGATAAAATTTTTATATTATTTTTTATTAATGCCTCTGCTAGAACTTTAGAATTTTTAACTATTTGATGTGCATAATCTTGAAACTCTTTTGTATTAGCCTCTTTAAATGCGACAGCTTTAGCCGCCATAATATGTGGCATAGGGCCTCCTAACACTAAAGGACAACCTTTATCAACTGTTTCTTTATATTCTTCTTTGCATATAACCATTCCGCCTCTAGGACCTCTTAGTGTTTTATGCGTTGTAGACGTTACAAAATCAGCATATGGGATCGGATCATATTTACCTGTAAATACTTTCCCTGCAACCAGTCCTGCAAAATGCGCCATATCAACCATCAATACAGCATTTATAGAATCTGCTATTTCTCTTAAAATTGAAAAGTCTAATTTTCTAGAATAGGCTGAATACCCTGTTAGCAAAATCAATGGCTTAATCTCTAAAGCTTTTTTTTCTAGGTCTTTATAATCTATCATTTCTGTTTTAGGATCTACATCATATGAATACGCCCTCATCATTTTAGACGAAATATTTAATCTATACCCATGAGTTAAATGTCCTCCTGAATTTAATGAGAGTCCTAAAATTTTTTGATTAACCATCAAGTTTCTTATTTTTTCATACTCTTCTTTTGTTAATTCTAAAGCTGATTTTTTGGATAATTTTTGAATTTCTTTGTTTTCTATTTTATTTACTAAAATAGACCAAAAAGCGACAAGATTAGCATCAGCACCTGAATGAGGTTGAACATATACATGATCACAGTTAAATAATTTTTTAGCTTCATTAATTGCAAGCTCTTCTATATCATCAACGTTTTCACATCCTGCATAAAATCTATGTTTTACATAACCTTCGCTGTATTTATCAGTTAATAAATTACCCATTGCTAACTGCGTATCTAAAGAAGAATAATTTTCTGATGCTATTAATTTTAAATTGGATCTTTGATCTTTTATTTCATTTACAATTGCTTTTGCAATATTAGGATTATCTTTTGATATCGCATCAATTGAAGCCAAGTATGCTATAATCTTTTTTTTCCTATCTTCTTTTTTTACTTTATTAAAGTAATTCTCTAAAAGATCCATTAGTCACCCCATAAAAAAAATTAATTTAAAAACAGATTATCAAATAAATTATTAATTAACCATAATTTTTGAATTATTGGCCCTTAAGATAATTTCTAAATATCATAATAAATTATTTACATACTTAAAAAAATATTTTACTTGAAGATAAGCTTATATATATTATAAAATGTATGCTAACTATTTATTTTCAGCCATTAGAGGAATTATAATGTTACAAGTTTTAAAAACAATTTTAGAAATTCAAGAATTTGACATCAAAATGCTTCGTTTAATGAAGGTAAAAAAAGAAAGACAATCAGAGTTAGAACATATTGCATCTTTAAGATTTGACTTAAAAAGTCAATTAATTCAAAAAGAAGCTGAAATTGAAGAGCTTAGTAAAACTATTATTCAACACGAAAATAAAATCTCAGAAATTAAAGAAAAATTAAAAAAGTTAGAAGGCAGACAAGGTTCTATAAAAAAAGTAGAAGAATTTAATGCTTTAACTCAAGAAATGAGCACTGCTGAAAAAGAGAGATTATCATTAGAGAGAACAACTTCTGATTTAATCGATAAGAAAAACTCAGAAGAAGAAATATTAGAAAAAATCAGACAATCACTTTCATCAACAGAAGAAAGCTCTAAGGTTTTAGAAAAAGATATTGTAAATAATATCAAACAGATAAATGCAGAAGGCAAAGAGTTAAAATCTAAAAGAGATGCTTTAACAAAAAAGGCTGATGCTGAAACTTTTAAAATATATGAAAAACTTCTTAAAAATAAAAAAGATAAAGTAGTAGTTCCCATGGCTACTAGAACATGCTCAGGATGTCATATAGCCCTTACAGCTCAACATGAAAATAGTGTTAGAAAAGGAGAAAGACTTATATTTTGCGAACACTGTTCTAGAATACTATACTGGCAAGAAAGCGAAGATTTAGAAGGAACATTAGCAACTCCAAAAAGAAGAAGAAGAAGAACAAAAAGTTAAAGAAGAGGCGAAATAGTCGCTGATATTTTATATCAGAGGAAAGTCTGGACTTTATAAAAGAGGATGCCAGAGAAAGTCTGGGAGCTAAAAAAGCTACGGAAAGTGCAACAGAAACCATTCCTTTAAAAAGGCTGAAAAGAAATTATTTTCACACTTATAAGAAATTTAAGGTGTTGTAAACCCCATTCGAAGCAAGGCAGAAATGAGTTTGGATCTTTTACCT